>Ga0310821_100036_pt1 | contig 266670 bp, 256 predicted proteins | sample P4_ome_FD_201300 | JGI IMG/M metagenome (GOLD analysis project Ga0310821, IMG submission 201300) | Sorghum-adapted microbial communities from Joint BioEnergy Institute, Emeryville, California, United States - P4_Day56_Rep1 | ecosystem: Engineered > Bioreactor > SSF (Solid state fermentation) >...
CTTCCCGAACCAGCGCGCCAACGCCGGCTCATGATCGGACCTACTGACATTCAGATCATCCTCGGGAAGGTGCGCCCACTTTCACGCCCCCACCCCGAGGCTCATCCACAGGTTCTGATCATTGCTCCCACCCGAAAGACAAACACCGCAGGTCAAACGACTATCAACTCCGAGAATCTGCCGAGGTGTCCAAACTCAGGGGGATGACGAGCGGGGTACGGCGGCCGTTATGCGGTGATGAAACACGTTTCAATCTGCTTATCGGAGCGGTCCGAGTCCGATTTGCCACGAATGGTATGGCCAAACCGATCCAACGGGTGAATTTCGCCGAAACGCCAAGTTGAGTCCGATATCGGCAACCGGGTGTCGGGTGTCGGCCGAACGGGATGTGGCGCGCACCACTTGCTAGTGCTATTTTGGCCCTGTGGTCTGACCGTTTATCTCGGATCGAGATGTGGCGGTAAGGAGGGAGCGAATGCTGACTTCGCAGACGTTGTCCGATGTCGGCGCCGACGTGTCGGCTGCGGTGAAGCGGGCCGAGGCGATCATCGCAGCCGCCGAAGGCAGCCGCAGTGAGGCGCGCGACGGGCATTCGCCGCGGGTCCTACGGGACCAGTTGATCGAGCTCGGGCGGGCCATCGAGGAGCGCCTGCTGCGGGCGGCCGATCCCGAGGAGATCGCCGCGTGCTCGGATCTGCTGATATCGGTGCTGGCGCTTCGGAACGAACTGCACGATCACGAGGTGCGGCAATGGGGGAGTGCGGTGACCGACATCGGCCGGGCGCTGGGCCGGCTCCGGGGGCAGCAGCCGCAGGAGATGATCCACACCACCCCGGAAGTGGTGTGCGACGTGCTGGACTTCCGGCGGTGCATGATTTCGACGGTGCGGGGGTCGGTCTGGCGGCCCAAGCGCCTGTATGTGCAGAATGCCCACTCCGACCCCGAGACGGAGCGGTTTCAGGCCTACATCGACGGCCGGCAGCTGCAGCTCGCGGACGCCCCGCTCGAGACGGAGGTGGTGCGCAAGCGTGCGGGTGCCCTCGTCAGTGCTCCGCACGAGGACCACCGCACCTTCAAGGAGATCGTGGAGGCCTCGGGCAGTTGGGGGTACATCGCCGCGCCGATCGTCGCCCAGGGGCGCGTCATCGGCATGCTGCACGCCGACCGCCCGCGTACCGATCGAACGGTGACGATGCATCACCTGGAGTCGCTGGAGGCCTTCGCCGAATGCCTGGCGATCGCGTTCGAAAGCGCGGTGATGGCGCACCGGGCGGTGCAGCAGAAACGCGAGGTCGAGCAGTTGTTCGCGCACCTCGAGAACCTGGACGGCCGGTCGGCGCAGCGCCAGGCGGAGGCTGCGCTGGCGCCCGCCGAGGCGCCGGGTGGTCCGCAGCCGCGCGGTCCGCAGGCACCGCTGACGGCACGCGAGCGGGAGATCATGGCGCTGGTCGCCACCGGGGCCACCAATCGGCAGATCGCTCGAAATCTCATGATCTCCGAGGGAACGGTCAAGACGCATCTGAAGCACATCGCCAAGAAGCTCAACACCTCCAGCCGTGCCGCGGCGGTGGCCGCCTACGCCGGACTGACCTCTGGGGCCCGATGAACGTCCATGCGGCGATTGCGCGGGTCAATGAGCTCAACCGTCGGATCTGCGACCTGCTGAGTGTCTCGGCCGTGCCCGACGCATCCACCCTGGAAGAATCAATTGCCTTGGCCAACAACGTCATCAAGCGCGTCATCGCATCGGATCGGGACATCTGGTACGGCCCGGGCGCGGATGCCAGGCGCGCCGTGCTCGTCGACTTCCTGCACGCCCAGATCGAGGCGCGGGAATGCCACGATGACTCGAGGGCTCGGCAAGTCCGCGAGCTGACGGCCTCGATCCGAAGGCTGCGGGATGCCGGCTCGGTGCAACAGCTCGTGCGCCGGGCATGCGTCGAGTTGCGCGACGCCTTCGGATTCGACCACGTGCTGGTCTCCTTCGTCGAGGAGGACGCGTACGTGGTCGAGGACGCCCGCGGCAGCGGCTGTGTGTCGGTGGTCCCGCGCAGCGAGTGCCCGCCCGAACAACGGTGTGTCGCCGAACAGCGCACGATCCCTACCTGGGAGATAGATCTCCCACCGGCCCGGGGGTACCGGGACATCCTGGGCACCGTGCACTACCTCGTTGCGCCCATCATCGCTGCCGGGCGCGTGGTCGCACTCGTCCATGTCGGCCGGGCTGACGGCTATCCGGCGCGAGATGCCGACCGCGACATGGTCGACGCGTTCACGTCGGTGTTCTCGGTGCTGTTGGAACGGATGCTCAACGTCGAACGGGTGGAGTCGCAGCGGGTGGCGATCGCCCGTGCTGCGGCGCTGGCCGCAGAAAGGGCTGATCGTCTTGCTGCAGCGGCGATTTCGCTTGAAATCGACCGGGAAGACGCCGCCGAACCCGCCGCCCTGCCCGCCGACTCCCCGTTGGTCGCGGCCCTGTCGGAACGTGAACGGCAGGTCTTCGAACGACTGGTTGCTGGTGCGTCGAACGCGGAGATTGCCGAGGAACTCGTTATCACCGTCGAGACCGTCAAGACCCACGTGAAGCGGATCCTGCGAAAGATCGGTGCGGTCAACCGTTCCGAGGCGATTGCGCTCTATCTGGACGAGATCGGAAAATCCCGGTCGGCCTTCCAGTAACTCTATCTGTGGCCTAATCACGCTGTAGTTCAGCACGATTCGGATTTCTATGGTGGGTTCACCTGCCCTCTAAGCGATTTCACTTCTGCTCGGTAGGTTGCATCTTTCGCGTCCAAACTTACCATCGTGGTAATTACATTGGTGGGCAATCGATGTGATCAACTGACGACCGTCAGATTCGGGTATACCCCAAAAGGGGCAGCTGATATGTCCCATAGGGGAGCTGTCAACGCGGTGAACCCGAATTATTGTCGCTTCCATCCATTCAGCCGGTCGAGACATTGCGGTGTCGGCCGGCGCCCGGAGTCGGGAGGGGTGTTGATGGTCGCCGCGCTGATCGAAACCAAACCGGTCCGCGCCGTAGGCGGATTCTTCGCCATGTCCCTGGACACGCTGGTGCAGATGTTCCGCCCACCGTTCGCCTGGCGGGAGTACGTGCACCAGACATGGTTCGTGGCAAGGGTTTCGGTTGTCCCGGCGCTGCTGCTGACCATGCCGTACTCGGTGCTGCTGGTGTTCACCTTCAACGTCCTGCTCTCGGAGTTCGGCGCCGCCGACTACTCGGGTACCGGGGCGGCCATCGGCACCGTGAACCAGATCGGGCCGATCGTCACAGTGCTGGTGGTCTCGGGGGCCGGCGCGACAGCCATGTGTGCCGATCTGGGCGCGCGGACGATCCGCGACGAGCTGGATGCGTTGCGGGTGATGGGTGTCGACCCGATCCAGGCGCTGGTGGTGCCGCGCGTGCTCGCGGCGACGACCGTCTCGTTGGCGTTGGCCTCATCGGTGATCATGGTCGGTCTGGTGGGCGCGTTCTTCTTCGTCGTCTACGTGCAGCACGTCTCGGCCGGAGCGTTCGTCACCGGCCTCACCCTGCTCACCGGGATCGGCGATGTGATTGTGTCGCTGATCAAGGCGACGTTGTTCGGCATGGCGGCCGGACTGATCGCCTGCTACAAGGGAATCTCGGTGGGCGGTGGCCCGGCCGGTGTCGGCAACGCCGTCAACGAGACCGTCGTCTTCTCGTTCATGGTGCTCTTCGCGATCAACATCGTGGTCACCGCTGTCGGAATCCAGTTCACCGTCTGATGTCGAAAACCATGCTTATCGCCGTGCCGAGCCGGCCGTTCAACCGGTTGCGGGCGATCCGCGGCCGTGCCGTTGGCGAATGGAACCGGATCGGCAGGCAGACGGAGTTCTACGCCCGGACCCTGGCCGCGATCCCCGATGCGGTCATCCGCTATCGCGCCGAGCTGCTGCGGTTGATCGCCGCAATGGGGCTGGGCACCGGGGCGCTGGCCGTGATCGGTGGCACCGTCGTCATCGTCGGGTTCCTCACCATCACCACCGGGGGTCTGGTCGCGGTACAGGGGTACAACCAGCTCGCCGCGGTGGGTTTCGAAGCGCTCACCGGTTTTGCGTCGGCGTTCTTCAACGTCCGGCTCATCGTGCCCGGGACGACCGCGGTCGCGCTGGCGGCGACCATCGGCGCTGGCGCGACCGCACAGATCGGCGCGATGCGGATCAACGAGGAGATCGACGCACTCGAGGTGATCGGCATCCCGAGCATCACGTATCTGGCCACGACGCGGCTACTCGCCGGCGTAATCGTCGTCATCCCGCTGTACTGCGTGGCCATCATGATGGCGTTCCTGTCCGCCCGCACCGGCACGACGGTCATCTACGGCCAAGGGTCCGGTGTCTACGACCACTACTTCAACACGTTCTTGAACCCGACCGATCTGGTCTGGTCCTTCGTCCAGGTGGTCGCGATCGCGATCGCGGTCATGCTGGTGCACACCTATTACGGCTACACCGCCTCGGGCGGTCCGGCCGGCGTCGGCGAGGCGGTCGGCCGCGCGGTCCGCACCTCGATGATCGTGACCGCAGTGGTGATCATCTTCATCTCCCTGGCCGTGTACGGCCAGACGGGCAACTTCAACCTGGCGGGATAGCTGCTGTGGAACCAAGACCCGGAGAAATGCGCCTTCGTCCCGGTTGGTGGGCGTTGATCCTCATCGTGTTCGTCGTCGGCTTCGTGGTGGTCACCTCGGCCTGCTTTGCCGGGGCCTTCACCACGACGGTTCCGGTGATCGTGACGGCCGAACGCTCGGGCATCATCCTCGAACCGAACGCCATGGTGAAGATGCGTGGCGTCGAGGTGGGCAAGGTCGGCAAGGTCGAGAGCACCGGTGACGGTGCACGGGTGACGCTGGAGCTCTTTTCCGATCAGCTCCCGCGCATTCCAGCCAATGTCGTACCTGAAATCGCCTCGACCACGGCTTTCGGCGCGAAGTTCGTCAACCTCGTCGTCCCGGAGCACCCCAGCTCGCAGCGGCTGGCCGCGGGTGCGGAGCTGCAGGTCAGAAACGTTGCCACCGAGGTCAATACGGTCTTCGAGAACGTTGTCGAGCTGATCGGGATGATCGACCCGGCGAAGCTGAACGGCATCTTGACCGCGGTCGCGGAGGCGCTTCGTGGGCAGGGCGAGCGCATCGGCGCCGCGACCACCGGCCTCAACGAGGTGCTCCAGGCGCTCAACGACCGCCACGACCTCATCCGTGCGGACTGGCAGGCGTTCAAGGGATTCAACGACACCTACGCGGCCGCGGCCGCACATCTGGTGACGGTGCTCGACGCCGCGACGACGACCGGGCAGACCGTGGTCGACCACGCGCAGGCCTTCGATGCGCTGTTGCTGAGCGTGGCCGGATTCGGCGGTGCAGGCGCGGATCTGCTCGAGCGGAGCAAGGACGACTTCAACGCGACCGCCGACCGGCTCGAGCCGACGATCGCGCTGCTGCGCGAATACAGCCCAACCTACACCTGTCTGCTGCAAGGGTCGCAGTTCCTGCTGGAGAACGGCGCCTACGACGCCTACGGCGGCGCCGACCGGCGCTCGCTGATCTTCGACGTCGGGTTGCTGCTCGGCAACGACCTCTACGAGTACCCCCGGCACCTGCCGGTGGTGGCGGCCAAAGGCGGTCCCGGCGGCAAACCCGGCTGTGGGTCGCTGCCCGACGTCGCGAAGAACTTCCCGGTTCGCAAGCTGATCACCAACACCGGGTGGGGCACTGGGGTCGACATCCGGCCCAACCCCGGGATCGGCACGACGTGCGCGGCGAACTGGTTCCCGGTCACTCGTGCGGTTCCCGTGCCCCCCGACGTCCGCAAGTGTCTGCCGGGGCCGGCGATCGGTCCGGTGCCCTATCCGGGTGCCCCTCCGTACGGGGCGCCGATGTACGGGCCCGGCGGGGTGCCGTTGTGGCCGGGCGTGCCGCCGGCCGGGCCCGAACCGGGCCCGGCCCACCCGGACCGGAACGGCCAGACACCGTGACCACCGACGACCGAGCAACCCTGGGGGTGAATACGTGGGAAGCATGAGGGCGGTGCTGTGGCGCCTCGCGGCGTTCCTGCTCGTCTGCGCCTTCGGTGCCTTCGCGCTGCTGACCGTCTTCGGTGACTTCCGGTTCAGCAGCGGCAACAGCTATTTCGCCGAGTTTCACAACGTCTCCGGCCTGAAGAAGGGGGACACCGTACGGATCGCGGGCGTGGAGGTCGGAAAAGTCAAATCCATTACCGTCAACCGTGACTCGACGGTGCGGGTGGAGTTCTCGGCGGACAGCACGGTGGTGCTGACCGAGGGGACGCGGGCCCAGATCCGCTACGACGATCCGATCGGCAACCGGTTCATGGCGTTGCTGGAGGGCAGCGGCGGGGTCCAGCGGCTTGAGCCGGGAGGCACCATCCCGGTGGACCGAACCGAGCCCGCGCTGGATCTCGACGCGCTGATTGGCGGCTTCCGGCCGTTGTTCCGCGCGCTCGAGCCGGAGCAGATGAACGAGTTGACCGGCCAGCTCATCAAGGCGTTCCAGGGACAGGGTCCGACCATCGCCTCCTTCCTCGACCAGGCCGCGGCGGTGACTAATACCCTGGCCGACCGCGATCTGTTGATCGGACAGGTCATCGACAACCTGAGCACGGTGCTCGGGACGCTGGGCGCCCAGCGGGACCGTTTTGACCAGACCGTCAGCACGCTGTCGGATCTGGTGGACGGGCTCGCCGCCAGGCGGGCGGAGCTGTCCGATGCCGTTGCGCAGATCAACGGTGGCGCAGACTCGTTCGCGCAACTGCTGGGACAGGCGCGGGAACCGTTCCGGAAGGTGGTCGGCGAACTCGACCGGGCCGCCGCTATCGCCGTCGCCGACCACGAGTACCTGGAACGGCTGCTCGACCAGTTGCCCGACAAATACCGGGTGCTCAACCGGCAGGCGATGTACGGCGACTTCTTCAACTTCTACCTCTGCGACCTGATCCTGAAAGTCAACGGCAAGGGCGGACAGCCGGTCTATGTCAAGGTCGCGAGCCAGACGACGGGACGGTGCGCACCACGATGAGGTCGTTCTCCGAACGCAACGTGTCGGTCATCGGCATCGCCGGACTGGTCGGCGTCTTGGGCGTCTGTGCCGTGGCGCTGAACCTGCAGAATCTCCCGCTGATCGACCAGGGCAAAAGCTACATCGCGGAGTTCGAGGACGCCGGTGGGCTCTACGCCGGTGCTGACGTGGAGGTATCCGGGTTCCCGGCCGGCCGGGTGTCGAATATCGACCTCGAGGGGGACCGCGTGGTCATCACCTTCTCGGTCGACAAGGACATTCACATCGGAGACCGGTCGGAGGCCCGCATCCGGGCCAAGAGCCTGCTCGGTACGAAGGTCCTGGAGGTCCTGCCGCGCGGTGAACAACCGCTGGACGGCACGATTCCGCTGAGCCGGACCACCTCGCCGTACCAACTGCCGGACGCACTCGGCGATCTCGCCGCCACGATCGGCGAGATCGAAACCGAGCAGGTGTCGGCGTCGCTACAAACGCTGGCCGACACGTTCGCCGACACACCGGAGGAGTTGCAGCGGGCGGTGCAGGGTGTGGGGCGGATCGCCCAGACGCTTAACGAGCGCGACGCAAATCTCCGCAAACTGCTCGACAACGCGGCCAAATCAAGCGGGGTGCTCGCCGAGCGGACCGACCAGATCGTCACGCTGGTGCACCAGACCAACGCGCTGCTCGCCGAGCTTCGGCTGCAGAGCGCCGCGCTCGACGAGGTTTGGCACTCCGTCTCCGCGGCGGCACGGGAACTCAAGGCGTTCATCGAGGAGAACCGGACCCAGCTAAAGCCGGCACTGGACAAGCTCAACGGCGTCCTGACGATCATCGACGACCGCCGCGACCGTGTCCAACAAGCCATCGCGGGGCTGCATACCTACGCGGTGTCACTGGGGGAGTCACTCGGATCCGGGCCTTTCTTCAAGGCGTATCTGGCCAATCTCCTTCCCGGGCAATTCGTTCAGCCGTTCGTCGAGGCTGCCTTCTCCGATCTCGGCCTCGACCCCGCGGTCCTGCCACCGTCGCAGCTCAGCGACCCCCAGACCGGGCAGCCGGCGACGCCGGCGCTGCCGATGCCGCATCCACGCACCGGGCAGGGCGGCGAGCCGCATCTGAGCGTGCCGGACGCGATCACCGGCAAGCCGGGCGATCCGCGCTATCCGTACCGCGAACCCGAACCCGCGCCGGCACCGGGCGGGCCGCCGCCCGGGCCGCCCGCGCCGCCGCCCGGACCGGCGGCCGACACAGGAACCGAGAGCACAGGAGGTGACGAGTGATCGGGCGGGGCAGAACACGTCTGGTACTGGGTGTGGTGCTGGTGATGGTGCTTGTCGGCGGCGCGGTACTGGCCGTGCGCGGTGTGCAGAGCGCGTCGCGGCGGACGGTGATCGCCTATTTCGACACCAGCATCGGGGTGTTCCCCGGCGACGACGTGCGGATCAAAGGGGTACGCGTCGGCCGGATCGAGGCGATCGAACCCCAGCCCGAGCGGGTCAAGGTCACCTTCTGGGTCGACGAGAAGTACCAGCTGCCCGCCGACGTGAACGCGGTGATCCTGTCGCCGCAGCTGGTCACGGGCCGCGCCATCCAGCTGACCCCGGCCTACACGTCCGGCCCGACGCTGCCCGACGGCGCGGAGATCCCGCAGGAACGCACCGCGGTCCCGGTCGAATGGGACGACGTACGCGAACAACTGCAGCGGGTGACCGAACTGCTGCAACCGACCGAGCCCGGTGGGGTGAGCACGCTCGGCCACCTGATCAACTCCGCGGCGCGCAACCTCGACGGTCAGGGCAGGGGCATCCGCGACACGATCGTGAAGCTGTCGCGGGCGATGGCGGCGCTCGGCGATCACAGCCAGGACGTCTTCGGCACCCTGCGCAATCTCTCGACGGTTGTCTCGGCGCTGCACGACAGCGCCGGCGTGCTCGAACAGTTGAACCGGAACATGGCGGCGGTGACGAATCTGCTGGCCGACGATCCGCAGAAGGTCGGCCGGATGGTGGCCGACCTGCGTGCGGTCGTCGGCGATCTGCGGCACTTCGCCGCCGAGAACCGCGATGCGCTCGACATCACAGCCCAGCGGCTGTCCTCGATCACGACCGCATTGGTGGAAAGCATGGACGACATCAAGCAGGCGCTGCATGTCGCCCCGACCGTGCTGCAGAATTTCAGCAACATCTACGAACCGGCCAACGGGTCGTTCACCGGGGCACTGGCGGCGAACAATTTCGCGAATCCGATCCAATTCCTCTGCGGCGCGGTGGAGGCGGCCTCGCGCCTCGGCGCCGAACAGGCCGCGAAACTGTGCGTTCAGTACCTCGCGCCGATCGTGAAGAACCGGCAGTACAACTTCCCGCCACTGGGGTTCAACCTCTTCGTCGGCGCCCAGGCGCGTCCGAACGAGGTCACCTACAGCGAGGCCTGGATGCGCCCCGACTACGTCCCCCCGGCTCCCGAGGCCCCGGCCGAGGCGGCATCCGCGCCGGCCGGCGGCGTCGCCGACCTGCTGATGCCGGACGGAGGTGGCCGATGAACCGGGCAGTGCTGCGGCGCGGCGTCGCAGGGGTGCTCGTCGTCACCGTGGTGCTCGGCCTGACCGGCTGTGCCGACTGGCGCGGGTTGAACACCTTCTCGCTGCCGGGAACCCGTGGCGACGGCGCGGGCTCGTTCGTGGTGCAGGCGCAGATGCCCGACATCAACAACCTCGAGCAGAACGCGCGGGTGCGGGTCGGCGACGTCACGGTCGGGTCGGTCACCAGGATCGAACGGCAGGGCTGGCATGCGCTGGTCACGATGCGGCTCGAAGGCGGGGTGACGCTGCCCGCGAACGCCACCGCCAAGCTCGGCCAGACCAGCATCCTGGGCTCACAGCACATCGAACTGGCCCCACCCACCGACGAGCCGCCGCAGGGCGAACTGCGCGACGGATCACTTATCCCATTGCGGCACAGCGGAATGTACCCGACCACCGAACAGACTCTGGCCACGCTGTCGGCGGTGCTCAACGGGGGCGGGATTGGCCAGATCTACGACATCACCGAGGCACTCACGCTGGCCTACCACGGGCGTGAGAACGATCTGCGCAGCCTGATCGGCGAACTCGACCGGTTCGCGGCCAATCTCAACGAGCAGAGCGCCGACATCATCGCCGCGGCCGAAAGCCTCAACACCCTGGTCGCCGAGTTCGCCCGCGAGCAACCCGTGCTGGACCGGGCGTTGCAGACGATCCCGGCCGCGCTGAAGGTGCTCGACGAGCGGCGCGACGACCTGGTCACCGCGACCACCGAGCTGGGCAGGTTCGGCGCCATGCTCACCGACACCATCGGACAGTCCAGAGAGGACCTGGTCCGGATCCTCCACGACGCCGGGCCGATCCTGGAACGGCTCGCCGACGCCGGACCGAGCATGACGCGCGGGCTGAGCGGCATAGTCACCTATCCGTTCCCGTTCGAGACCATCGAACTGTGGCAGCGCGGTGATTACGCGAACCTCACCGCCATCTTCGACCTGACCCTCAGCCGCATCGACGCGAGCGTCTTCACCGGCACCCGGTGGGAATGCCACCTGACCTGGCTGGAAATGCAGTGGGGCCGGACCATCGGGCAGTTCCCGAGTCCCTGCACCGGCGGCGGGCCGAACACGCCGGGAAATCCGCTGGTTGCGCCATACCGATGGGATCAGGGGCCGTAAATGCATCTGCACAGAAGGGTCAAGATTCAACTCGCGGTCTTCTCGATGATCGCGTTGATCGCCATCGGGTTGATGGCGGTGCAGTTCATGCAACTACCGGCACGGCTGTTCGGTGCCGGTAGTTACACCGTCGTCGTCGAGTTGCCCGACGCCGCGGGGCTGTATGCCCGCGGCAACGTGACCTATCGCGGGGTCGAGGTCGGCGAGGTCGAATCCCTGGAACTGACCGATACCGGCGTCAGCGCCCGGCTGTCGCTGCGGTCCGGGGTGGAGATCCCGTCGAACGTCCGGGCCGAGGTGCACAGCCAGTCCGCGATCGGCGAACAGTACGTGCTGTTGCTGCCGCAGGACGCGACGTCGCCACCGCTGCGTGACGGCGACGTCATCCCGGTGCACAACACCAGCGTCCCGGCCGACATCAACACCGTGCTCGCAGATGCGGTGTCCGGATTGCGGGCGGTGCCGAAGGAGAACCTGCGGACCGTCATCGACGAGGCCCACACCGCCGTCGGCGGGCTGGGTCCGGAGCTGCGACGAATCGTGACCGCGTCGACCGATCTGTCGATCGAGGCAGCCGAGAACCTCGACTCGCTCATCGCGCTGATCGAGAAGTCCAAACCGGTGCTCGACAGCCAGACCGAGACCGCGGACGCGATCCAGTCATGGGCGGCGCACGTCGCCACGGTCACCGCGTCCCTGCGCGACCATGACGTCGACCTGCGACAGCTGCTCGACACCGGTGGTGGGGCCTTCACCGAAGCGCAGGCGCTGATCGACCGGCTGGAGCCGACGGTGCCCACCGTGCTGTCGAACATGGCCGGGCTCTCCGAGGTGGCACACACCTACCATCCCAGCGTCGAACAGCTGCTGGTGCTGTTCCCGCAGGCGATCGCCGAGGCGCAGGCCACCCACGTCGCCAACCGGGGCACCAAACAGGACTACCGCGGGCAGTACCTGAGCTTCAACCTCAACCTGAATCTGCCGCCGCCGTGCACGACCGGTTTCCTGCCGGCCCAGCAGCGCCGCTCGCCTGTGCACGAGGACGCCCCCGAACGGGAGCCGGGGATGCTGTACTGCCGCACCCCGCAGGATTCGATGTGGAACGTACGCGGGGCCAAGAACTTCCCGTGCATCACCCGGCCGGGAAAGCGGGCCCCGACGGTGCAACTTTGCGAGAGCGACGAGCAGTACGTACCGCTCAACGACGGCAACAACTGGAAGGGCGATCCGAACGCCACCCTGTCCGGGCAGGACATCCCCCAGCTTCCGCCGGGCGCGGTGCGGGCGCACCCGGTCGCGCGACCGCCTCAGCCGCTAGTGCCGGCCGAACTGCTGGCCGGCGCGGAGGAGGGGGTGCAGCCGGGTGGCCCGGATACCGGGTCGGGCCGCAGATCGCTGCAGTCGCTGCTGCTCCCGTCGGAGCCGGGGCAATGACGGGCAGACCGTTGCAGGAAAGGCGTTCGAAAACCCGGGGCGACAGCCTCCCATCGGGCGGCGACATTCATCACGAAGGAGCGAGGACGTGACGAGCAGGCAACCGATCGGGCCGTACAGCCCGGACCAGATCGACGACTTCTACGCCACCGGGCAGTGGAAGGAGGTGAACCTCACCGACCTGCTGCGGCTGCGCGCCGAGACGCACGGCAAGAAGGTCTTCGTCACCGACGGCGTGCGGTCGATGACCTTCGCCGAGGTGTTCGCGGCGTCGCAGCGGCTCGCGCTCGGCCTGCACCGACGTGGGCTGCGCGCCGGTGACCGGGTGGCCGTGCAGTTGCCGAACTGGGCGGAGTTCGTCGTGGTCACCGCGGCGCTGGCGCGGATCGGCGCGGTGATGGTGCCGATCATGCCCATTTACCGGCGCGAGGAGGTCGGCCACGTGGTGGTCGACGCCGGGATCCGGATGGCCTTCGCTCCGGTCGGATTCGGCAAATTCGACTACCTCCCGATGTACGAGGACATCCGGCGTGATTCGCCGACGCTGACCGACATCGTGGCGGTCCGGGCAGCGGAGCACGAACATGCCGGCCTCGCCGACCGGGACATCCTCGTGCTCGACGCGTTGCTCCCGGATGCACAACCCGCGCAGGTCGACGCCGAGATCGACTTCCGGGCCGACCCCGACGAGTTGTTCGTGATCGTCTACACCTCGGGCACCACCTCGGCGCCGAAGGGGTGCATGCACACCTTCAACACCTACGCCGCCGGGGCCCGGGCGCTGACGGAGGCATTCGGCCACACCGAGAACGACGTACAGTTCGGGCCGTCGCCGATCACCCATACCACCGGTCTGGTGACCAGCCTGCTGCTTCCCTTGCTCGTCGGCGCGGCGACACATCTCATGCCGTCCTGGGATCCGAAACGGGCGGTCGAGGAGATCGAGCGGTACCGGTGCACGGCCGCAGTCACCGCGACCACGTTCCTGCAGACGCTGATCGCCGCGGCCGAGGAGATCCCGGACGCCGATCTGTCCTCGCTGCGGGTATGGACCTGCGCCGGGTCGCCCATTCCGGCCGCGGTTGTGCAGAACGCCAAGAAGAAGTTGCCGGGCACCACGATCCTGTCGCTGTACGGCCGCAGCGAGAACCTCTGCACCACCACCTGCACGATCACCGACGACCCGCGCCGGGCGGTCACCAGCGACGGCGCGGCGTTGCCGGGTGCCGAGGTGAAAATCGTCGGTCCCGACGGGCTGGAGGTGCCCCGGGGCACCGAGGGCGACATCGCCTATCGCGGCCCATCGCACATGCTCGGCTACCTGAACAACCCGGCCGAAACCGCGAAGCTGTACACCCCCGACGGCTTCTCCCGATCCGGTGATCTCGGGGTGATGGACCAGGACGGATACGTCAGGGTCACCGGGCGGATCAAGGACATCGTGATTCGCGGCGGCATGAACATCAGTGCTCGCGAGATCGAGGACCGGCTGGCCGCGCACCCGGATCTGACGGCGGTCGCCGTGGTGGGGATGCCGGACGAACGGCTGGGGGAGAAGGTCTGCTGTTTCGTGGTGCCCCGGGAGGGCCGTCGCGCACCGACGGTGGAGGATCTGCGGGAATTCCTGGTCGGACAGGGGGTGGCGATCCAGAAGACCCCGGAGCGGGTGATCGCCGTCGAGGCGCTGCCGATGACTGCCACCGGCAAGGTGCAGAAGCACATCCTGCGCGACCGGGTGCGCGCGGAACTGGCCGCCACCGGGAGGAGCTATCGGTGAAAGCCGTTGTCCTCGAGGCGTTCGGCGGGCCGGAGGTGCTGGTGTCGCGGGCGGTCCCGGAGCCGCCGCAGCGTCGCGGCTGGGTCACGGTGGCGCTGCGAGCCAGTGCCCTGAACTGGCATGACGTCCTGGTTCGGCAGGGCCGGTACGGATCACCGTTGCCGCACATCCCCGGTGCGGACGGTGCCGGTGTCCGGGTGGACACCGGCGAGGAGGTGGTCATCCTGCCGTCGCTGTTCTGGGGTGCCGACAGCGCCGCCCCGGCACCGGAATTCGAGATCCTGGGCGACCGGGTGGCGGGAACCTACGCCGAGTACGTCAGCGTCCCCGAGGAGTGCGTGGCGCCCAAACCCGCCGGCTTGTCCTGGGCCGAGGCGGCGGCGCTGCCGCTGGTCGGGGTCACCTGCTACCGGGCCCTGGTCACCCGGGCGGGGCTGCGGACCGGCGAGTCGCTGCTGATCATCGGTGCCGGCGGGGGCATCGCCACGATGGCCCTGTCGCTGGGCGCCGCGCTCGGGGCGCGGGTGTGGGTGACCGCATCGACCGACGCCAAGCGTGACCGGGCGATCGCGGCCGGGGCACAGGGTGGGGTCCTGCACTCGGACGCCGACTGGCCGCAGCGCGCCAGGGAAATCTCGCCGGACGGGCGCGGTTTCGACGTGATCCTGGATGCGGTGGGGCTGTGGGGCCGCTCGGTGCAAGCGTTGCGCCCGGGCGGCCGGCTCGTCGTACTGGGGGCGAACGTCGCCGAGCGCGCGGACATGGACATCCGCGCCTTCTACTTCGGGCAGTACAGCCTGCTCGGCACCACGATGGGCAGCCCATCGGATTTTCGCGGCCTGCTCGATCTCGTTGCCAAGGGCCGGCTCTCGCGCCCGGTGATCGCCAGGACCTTTCCGTTGGCCGATGCGGCCGAGGCGCACCGGCACCTCGAATCGGGTGGGGAGTTCGGCAAGATCGTGCTGCTGCAGTGAACGTTGCCGCCGCACCCGGTCACCCGGCCGTGCGCACCCGGGCGGTGGCGGTGAGGACAACACGGTCACCGACCGCGCCCTGCAAGGCCAGACTCGCTGTCGCCGTGCCGTTCTCACCGGGCGTGATGTTCTCGACCCGGCCGGTGAACTGGATGGTCTCGCCGAGCGCGAGCGGGGAGGCGAACCGGACCTGGTACGACAGCAGGTGCTCGACGTGCACCAGGTCGCACAGCCAGGCCGCGAGCATCCCGGCGTGCATCTGGCCCATGGCGATGACGCCCGCCAGGCCCGCCGCGCGCGCGTACTCCGGGTCGTGGTGCAGCGGGTTGAAGTCACCGCCGGCACCGGCGAACCGCACGATGTCGGTCTGGGTGATCGGGCCGATCGTCCTGAGCGGCAGCGTTTCTCCGGCTTGCAACGTCTTCGGTTGCCGCATTCTCAAGCACCCCTTTCGATCAGGACTTCACGTTGTCTCGCCACGGTCGCGCCGGACCCGTCGACCCAGGTGGTCTCCAGCGTCACCAGTCGCATCACCCCACCTCGGCGGCCCGTTCTGGTGTCGTCCGCCACGACGCGGCGGGTCCCCCGGAGTCGGTCGCCGACCACGAGCGGGCGCAGGTACTCCCATTCCACCGATCCGACGACGACCCGTTCGATGGCCAGACCCAGCGCCTGTACGAAGCCACGCTGATCGCGATAGTGGCCTGCCACAACGAGATAGGTCGGCGTGGCGGGGATGTTGTCAAATCCTGCGGCCCGCGCGGCGGTCTGGTCGGTGTACACCGGATCGGTGGCGCGGGTGGCCCGGGCGAACTCCCGGACCTTGCCCGCCTCGACGCGGAACGAGACTTCGTCGAGTACGGCCGATGCCTCCGGGGGCGTCGGTGAACGTTCCATGTGGTCCTCCTGGATTTTTGGTCAGACCTATTGTACGGTTAGTCCGATGATGTTGGGAGGGTTCGGATGGATCTGAACGATTCGCCGGCCGAGGCGCGGTTCCGCGCCCGGTTGCGGGCGTGGCTGGCCGACACGCTGCCGACGCTGCCGTGGCCGGAGCCGGCCGACATGCATGAGCGGCGCCGGTTCTGGTCGGTGTGGCAGCGCAAGCTGTTCGACGCCGGCTTCGCCGGGCTGTCCTGGCCGGCCGAATACGGTGGGGCCGGAGCGGATGCGAAGATCAAGGCGATCTTCAACGAGGAGCTCGACCGCGCGGGTGCCCCGGACCGGCTCAACATCATCGGCGAGGACTTCGCCGGGCCGACCATCGTCGCGTTCGGCACCGACGAGCAGAAGCGGCGCTACCTCGAGCCGATTCTGAAGGGCGACGAGATCTGGTGTCAGTTGTTCTCCGAGCCGGAGTCCGGATCGGATCTGGCCTCGCTGCGCACCACGGCCACCAAGGTCGACGGCGGATGGAAGATCAACGGCCAGAAGATCTGGACCTCGCGCGCCCAGATCGCCGACAACGCGATCCTGTTGGCGCGCACCGGCGGCGGTGAACGGCACAAGGGCATCACCTACTTCCTGGTGTCGATGGCCTCACCCGGGATCACGGTCCGGCCGCTGGCGCACATGCTGGGTGAGGCCGAGTTCAACGAGGTGTTCCTCGACGACGTTTTCGTGCCGGACGGCAACGTCGTCGGTGCGGTGGACGGCGGGTGGAAGGTCGCGATGGCGACGCTGTCGTTCGAGCGGGTCGGCATCGCCACCGGCCGGGTCAACACCACCCGCGCGGTAGCCGATCTGGTCGATCAGATCAAGCGCGGGACCACCGACGACGGCCGGCCGCTGGCGGCCGATCCCCTGGTACGCCAGCGGATCGCCGACCTGTACGGCCGCGCACTGACCCATTACCTGATCGGGCAGCGGGTGATCACCGGCGCGGCATCCGGCGAACCACCCGGGCCGGTGACCTCAATCGGCAAGCTGTACTTCTGTCCGCTGGTCGAGGACATCGCCGACTTCGGGCTGGAACTGACGGATTTCGGTGGCCAGTTCGGGCTCGACGAAGCGGGACGGGACGACACGGACCCCGAACAGCAGCGCTGGCTGCGGTTGGCCTACCAGGCCCGCGGCACTGCGATCGCGGGCGGATCGACCTTCATCCAGCGCAACATCGCCGCCGAGCGGGTGCTCGGGATGCCCAGGGGCTGAGGAGAACGAAATGACCGACTACGTCTGGCATCCCACGGCCGAATATCTGGAGCGGGCCAATGTGCTGCGGCTGGCCCGTCGGCACGGTATCGACACCATCGACGAGTTGCGCCGCCGGTCCACCGCCGACATCTGCTGGTACTGGAATGCGGTCGTCGAAGACCTGGGCATCCCGTTCGCCACCCCGTACCGGTCGGTGGTCGACCTCTCCCGGGGCATCGAATTCCCGGAGTGGTTCGTCGGCGGCACCTTCAACGTGGTCGACGCCTGCATCGGAAGGTGGCTGGCAACCGACCGGGACCGTCCGGCGGTGGTCCACGAGGCCGAGAACGGCTCGGTGACCACGCTGACCTACGGTGAGCTGGCCGACCAGGTCGGCCGGGCCGCGGCGGGCCTGACCGAGCTCGGGATCGGCAAGGGCGACGCGGTCGGCATCTACCTGCCGATGACACCCGAAGCGGTCGTGGCGCTGTATGCGGCGGCCGGCATCGGCGCGATCGTGGTGCCGCTGTTCTCCGGGTTCGGGGCCCCGGCCATCGCGGCCCGGCTCGCCGACGCCGAGGTCAAGGCGGTCGTCGTCGCCGACGGCACCGTCCGGCGTGGACGGTCGGTGAGTATGGCCGACGAGTTGGCCCGGGCGCTGCCGCGATCGCCCAGCGTCCGGACTGTCGTCGCCGTGGACAACATCGGCGCCCGGGTGCAGGTCGGCCGGGCCGACGTCACGGTGGCAGACTGGTCCGCCCTGGTCGATCCGGGCCGGGCACCGCACCGATTCGAACCGCTGCCGGCCGAGCATCCGCTGATGCTCGGTTACACCTCGGGAACCACCGGAAAACCCAAGGGCGCGGTGCACACCCAGGCGGGATTCACCGTGAAGGTGACCAGCGAGGTCGCCTACTCGTTCGACATCCACCCCGGCGAGGTGTTCTGCTGGATCACCGACATGGGCTGGGTCATGGGGCCCCTGTCGACCATCGGTACCCACGCCAACGGCGCCACCCTGTTGCTGTACGAGGGCTCACCCGACGTTCCGGACCGTTGCCGGTTGTGGAGCCTGGTCGAACGGCACCGGATCACCATGTTCGGCGTGTCGCCCACCCTGATCCGGGCGCTGAAGGCCACTCCGGCGGAGGAATTCCGCCGCTACGACCTGAGCTCGGTACGGGTGTTGGGATCCACCGGGGAGCCGTGGGACGCCGACTCCTACGAGTGGCTGGCCGCCGACGTGTTCGGCGGCCGGGTGCCGGTGATCAACTTCTCCGGCGGTACCGAGGTCGGCGGCTCCTTCCTTGCGCCCTACCCGGTCGAGCCCATTCCCAGCTGCTCGCTGGGCGGCCCGTCGCTGGGGATGGACGTCGACGTCGTCGACGACGACGGCGCGCCGGTGCGCGGCCGGGTCGGGGAACTTGTCTGCCGCCAACCCTGGCCCGCCATGACCCGAGGGGTGTGGCGGGACCGGGAGCGCTACCTGCGGTCGTACTGGTCGCGGTATCCGGGGATGTGGTGGCACGGCGATTTCGCGCTGGTCGACGCATCCGGCCGGTGGTATATCCTCGGGCGCTCCGATGACGTGATGAACGTTGCCGGCAAGCGCATCGCACCGGCCGAGGTTGAGTCCATCCTCGCCACCCACCCCGCGGTCGCCGAGGCGGCGGCCGTCGGCGTGCCCAATCCACAGAAGGGCGAGGTGATCTGGGCGTTCTGGGTACCGCGCAGCGAAGTCGACACCGGGGCGGTCGCCGACGAGCTGCGCCGGTTGGTGTCCGACGGGATCGGCAAACCGTTCGCGCCGGCGCGGGTGCTGGCCGTCCCGGCGCTGCCCAAGACCAGATCGGCCAAGATCCTGCGCCGCGCGATCCGTGCGGCCGCCATCGGGGCGGATCCCGGGGATCTGTCCAGCGCCGAGAACCCGGAAGCCGTTGATGCCATTCGGCAAGTCGTGCACGGCAGCTCCGCATGCGGCGCCGGGAGCACCAACTGACGAGGAGCAAGAATGCAATTGGAGCTGTCCGAGGAGCAGGAACTCTTCGCGACCTCGCTGCGCGAGTGGATCGCCGCGAAGTTCACCACCGAGACCGTGCGTCGGTTGCAGTCCGACGGCGACACCTCGACATTCACCGCTGCCCTGATCAACGAGGGTTGGTGGGCCGTCGGTTATCCCGAACAAGCCGGCGGTCAAGGTGGGGGAGTGCTCGAGTTAGCCCTGACGGCAAGGGAGTTCGGCCGCGCCGCGGTGCCAGATGCCTCGTGGCTGGCCGCCACCGTGGCGGCCCCACTGCTCACCGACGCTGAGCTTGCCGCCCAGATCGAGGGCGAGCAACGGTATGCGCTCGCGCTCCGGGGAGATCGGATACCCGACTGGAGCGCCGTCGAGTCTGATCGCGGGTGCCTGAGCGGAACCGTCGCGCACGTACTGGGTGCGCCGGAAGCCGACGTGTTCCTCGTGCCGGTCGAGGGCGGCCTGGCCCGGTTGTCGGCCGAGGCGGTAACGGTCTCGGCAGAACCGTTGCTGGACCGCTCCCGTGCCGCGGGCACCATCGAGTTCGCCGAAGTTGCGGTCACCGATGTACAGGCCGTCGACGATGCGGCGCTGGTTCGTGCAACGGCGCTAGCCGCGGTGCTGGTGGCCGCCGATGCGCTCGGGGCGGCGGAGCGGATGCTGGAACTGTCAGTCGAATACAGCAAGCAGCGCAAGCAGTTCGGCCGGCCGATCGGGTCGTTCCAGGCGGTCAAGCATGCGGCGGCGCAGATGCTGGTGAGTGTGGAGGCGGCCTATTCGATCGCGCTGTATGCGGCCGCGGCGTTGGACGGCGGGCGGCCGGATGCGACGACGACGGCTGCGGCGGCCAAGGCGCAGGTGACCGGGGGTGCGGTCGGTGTGGCCGATTCCGCGCTGACCGTGCACGGGGCGATCGGTTACACCTGGGAACACGATCTGCACCTGTTCTACAAGCGGGCCAAGCTCGACCGCACCCTGTTCGGCACCCCCCGGGCCTGGAACGAGCGGATCGCCACCGCCCTGCTCGACGAGACGGCTATCCCCTGACGGCCGTTCGGACCGTTTTCCACCGATACGACGGAGCTGATGTGAATTTCGAATTGACCGAGGACCAGCTGACAATCCGTGACGCGGTCGCCGAACTGGCGGCCCGGTTCGACGATCGGTACTGGCAGGAGAAGGACGAAAACCACGAGTTTCCCACCGAGTTCTACAACGCCTTCGCCGAGGGCGGCTGGCTGGGCATCACCACCCCCGAGGAGTACGGCGGGCACGGTTACGGCATCACCGAGGCCTCGATCGTGCTGGAGCAGGTGGCGGCCTCCGGCGCCGGGATGAACGGCGCGAGCGCGATGCACATGTCGATCTTCGGCATGCACCCGGTGATCGTGCACGGCAGCGAGGAGCTCAAGCGGCGCACGCTGCCCCGCATCGTCACCGGTGATCTGCACGTCTGCTTCGGCGTCACCGAACCGGGTGCCGGCCTGGACACCACCAAGATCACCACATTCGCCGAACGCAAGGGCGACAAATACATCGTCAACGGCCGCAAGGTGTGGATCTCCAAGGCGGTGGAGTCGGAGAAGATCCTGCTGCTGACCCGCACCACGAAGTTCGAGGACGCGGCGCGCAAGACCGACGGCATGACGCTGTTTCTGACCGATCTGGACCGCAGCCGGGTCGAGATCCGCCCGATCAAGAAGATGGGGCGCAACGCGGTCACCTCCAATGAGTTGTTCATCGACGGCCTGGAGGTGCCCGTGGAGGACCGGGTCGGCGAGGAGGGGCAGGGGTTCAAGTACCTGCTGGACGGGCTGAACCCGGAGCGGATGCTGATCGCGGCCGAGGCGCTGGGCATCGGCCGGGCGGCCCTGCGTGCGGCGGTGCAGTACGGCAACGACCGTGAGGTGTTCGGACGGCCCATCGGGATGAACCAGGGCATCCAGTTCCCGCTGGCGGACTCGCTGGCCCGGTTGGACGCCGCCGAGTTGATGCTGCGCAAGGCCACGTGGCTGTATGACAACGGCAAACCGTGTGGCCGGGAGGCCAACACCGCCAAATACCTGTGCGCCGATGCGGGATTCGAAGCCGCCGACCGCGCCCTCCAGACCCACGGCGGCATGGGGTATGCCGAGGAGTACAACGTGGCCCGTTATTTCCGTGAGGCCCGGCTGACCCGGATCGCCCCGATCAGCCAGGAGATGGTGCTGAACTTCCTCGGATCCCACGTGCTCGGCCTGCCGAGGAGCTACTGATGAGCCAACCACACAGCGCGCTGAACGTGGCAGAGGCACTGCGGGTGTTCGGCCTCGACGGCCGCACCGCGCTGGTGACGGGGGCCGGCGGCGGCGTGGGGGCTGCCGTGGCCGAACGCTTCGCCGCGGCGGGGGCACGCGTGCTGGTCACCGACGTCGATGAGGCGGCGGCGGCGCGGGTGGCGGGCCGGATCACCGAGGCCGGCGGCAGCGCCGAACCGTTCGCGTTGGACGTCTGCGATCCCGACAACACCGCCGCGGCGGTGGCGGCCGCCGTGGAGCTCGGCGACGGCACGCTGCACATCCTGGTCAACAACGCCGGGGTGATCGCCCCGGCCATGTTCGCCAACATGGACGAGGCCAGATTCCGGCGCGTCCTGGACGTGCACGTGATGGGCACCTACCACTGCAGCCACGCCGCACTCGACGTGCTGCCCACCGACGGCACCGGCCGGATCATCAACGTCACCTCCGCCGCCGGGCTGACCGGGACGATCGGCCAGGCCAACTACGGCGCGGCCAAGGCCGCGATCATCGGCCTGACCAAGTCCCTGGCCCGCGAGTTGGCCAGACAGTCGATCACGGTGAACGCGGTCGCCCCGCTGGCCGCCACCGCGATGACCGAGAACATCCGCAGCAACGAGAAACTCGCCGCCAAGACGCTCGAGCGGATCCCGCTGAAGCGCTGGGCCACCCCCGCCGAGATCGCCCCGAGCTTCCTGTTTCTGGCGTCCGACGCGGCGGCCTACATCACCGGGCAGGTGTTGCCCGTCGACGGAGGGACGGTGATCTGATGGCGGCCAGGGTATCCGGTCCGTTCGCGAACACGGGTCGCGAGGTGGTGATCGCCGAGGCAGTGCGCACCCCTATCGGCCGATCACATCCGGAGAAGGGGTGGTTTCGCGACTGGCACCCGAACGCCATGCTGGCCGCCTGCTACCGGGAGCTGATCGAGCGTGCCGATATCGACCCCGGGGCGGTGGAGGATCTGATCATCGGCTGCACCGCGCCGTTCGGGGAACAGTCCCGCAACATCGGGCGCAACGCCTGGTTACAGGCCGGCTTTCCGCCGGAGGTGCCGGCCACCACACTGGACCGCCGCTGCGGGTCGGCCCAGACCGCGGTGAATTTCGCGGCCGCACTGATCGCCTCGGGCGCACACGACATCGTGATCGCCGGCGGAGTGGAACACATGCACCACGTGCCGATGAACTCCCCGGCCACGATCAGCGAACTCTACGGCGATCCGTGGCCGCCCGAATTGCGGGAACGCTACGACTTCGTCACCCAGGGCGAAAGCGCCGAACTGATCGCCGACCGCTGGGGCATCTCGCGGACCGAGATGGACGAATTCGCCCTCCGTTCGCACCGACTGGCCGCCGAGGCCATCGCCGCGGGCCGGTTCGTCGATGAAATGGTGCCGATGCAGCTCGACGGCCAGATCCGCACCGGCGACCAGACCGTGCGGCCGGACACCTCACTGGAAACACTCGCCAAACTCAAGCCGGTGTTCCGCCCGGACAACGGCCGCATCACCGCCGGCAGCTCGAGCCCGATCTGCGACAGCGCGGCCGCGGTCCTGCTGTGCACCCGCGAAGCCGCGCAACGCCACGGGCTGCGGCTCCGGGCCCGCATCGCCGACCAGATCACCGTCGGTGTCGATCCGATCATCATGCTCACCGGACCCATCCCGGCCACCCGAAAACTGCTGGAACGCAACGGGCTCACCGTCGACGACGTCGACCTGTTCGAGGTCAACGAGGCCTTCTCCTCGGTGGTCCTGGCCTGGGAACGGGAGCTGCAGCCCGACATGGACCGGGTCAACGTCAACGGCGGGGCGATCGCCCTCGGACATGCCGTCGGGGCCACTGGCGCCCGCCTTGTGGCCACGCTCCTGCACGAGATGCCGCGCCGCGACGCCACCCTCGGGCTGATCACCATGTGCTGCGGCGGTGGGCTGGGCACCGGCACACTCATCGAACGGATCGAGTGATGATCGACTTCGGTCGATACCTGAAACCGGGAATGGGTGTCTGGTGGGGCCAGGCGGCAGCCGAGCCGCGTCCGCTGGTCGACCAGTTGCTGGCTCAGGCGCCGACGCTGGGACCGCTGCAGCTGTTCACCGGGCTGAGCTGGAACGACCAACTGGCCAAGCAGATCTCGCCGGGCACCCGGATGATCTCCTACGGCGGCCTCGGTGCGCTGCGCAAACTGGTGCAAGCCGACCGGCTCGAGGTGGTGCCGTGCCACTACTCGGCGCTGCCCCGCATGTTCGCCGAACGGCGGCTGCCCTGTGACGCCGGGCTCATCCAGGTGTCCCCGCCGGACGCGTACGGCATGTGCTCGCTGGGGATCGGCGTTGACTACATGGCCAACGCCATCGACCACACCCCGCTGCTGTTCGCCGAGATCAACGCCCGGATGCCGGTCACCGAAACCTCGCCCCGGCTGCCGCTGCACAGCTTCACCGCGGTCATCGAGACCGACCGGCCGTTGCCGGAGGATCCGCCTGCACCGATCGGTGACGTCGAGCGGGCGATCGCCGCACACATCGTCGGGCTGATCGACGACGGCGACACCATCCAGGTCGGTATCGGATCCCTCGGTGCCGCGGTTTTCGAGGCGCTGTCCGGGCATCGCGACCTCGGGGTGCACACCGGCATGATCACCGACGGGCTGTTGATGCTGATGGAAAAAGGCGCGGTCACTGGCGGGCGTAAGGAAATCGACACCGGGTTCGCGGTCGCCGGCACCGCGCTGGGCTCGGCCCGGCTCTACGCGCGGATCCAGGAACTGCCGGTGTCGTTCCGGCCGACCAGCTACACGCACTCCCCTCGGGTGCTGGCCGAGCTCGCCTCACTGGTCGCGGTGAACTTCGCGATCGAGGTCGACCTCACCGGACAGGTCGGCGCCGAGGTCAGCCGGGGGACCTACCTCGGTGCCGTCGGCGGGCAGGTGGACTTCGCGCGGGCAGCGGCGCTCACCGGGAAACGATCGATCATCGCGCTGCGTTCGACGGTCGGCGGCCGCTCGTCGATAAAGTTCGCCCTGGACGAGGGGGTGGTGACCACCGCCAGGGCCGACGTCGACTGTGTGGTCACCGAGTACGGTGTGGCGCACCTGCGGGGGCAGTCACTCGCCGAGCGCCGACGCCGGATGATCCGCATCGCCGCACCGCAATTCCGGGAGGAACTGGAGCGCGCCGTGCGTCTGGCGAATGCGTCGTGATGTGACGGCGGGGCGAGAAAACGTAGTGAAAAGACGTACGTAGGGAAGGGAGCAAGCAGACATGACCAATCGAGTGGCGTTCGTGACCGGCGGGGCACAGGGGATCGGCGAGGGGATCTCGATTCGGTTGGGGGCCGACGGGTTCCGGGTCGCTGTGGCAGATCTGAACGCCGAGAAGGCGAAACAGACGGCGGAGCGGATCGTCGCTGCCGGTGGGCAGGCCATCGCGGTCCGGGTGGACGTGACCGACACCGAGTCGGTGAATTCGGCGGTGGCGCAGGTCACCGCCGAACTCGGCCCGGTTGAGGTCGCCGTCAACAATGCCGGGTGGGACGACTTCATGAACTTCCTCGACACCGACGAGGACTTCTGGAACAAGATCCTCGACATCAATTTCAAGGGGGCGCTGCGGGTTTGCCACGCGGTGGTGCCGGGTATGGTCGAGCGCGGCTTCGGCCGGGTGATCAACATCGGCTCCGATGCCGGCCGGGTCGGCTCGTCGCTGGAGGCCGTCTACTCGGGGGCCAAGGGCGGGATCATCGCCTTCACCAAGACCCTGGCGCGCGAGGTGGCCACCAAGGGGGTCACCGCGAACACCGTCTGCCCCGGGCCGACCGACACTCCCGCCCTGCGCAAGTTCGCCGACAACTCGGGACAGGACGCCGATAAGGTGCTGGCCGGGATGGTCCGGGCCGTGCCGATGCGCCGCCTGGCCCAGCCCGCGGACATCGCCGCGGCCGTGGCCTTCTTCGCCGGCGACGACACCGGGTACATCACCGGCCAGACGCTGTCGGTCAGCGGCGGCCTGACGATGGCGTAGTCGAACGGCCCGGATGATGTCGAGCGAATGGTCGACGGTACGGCGGTACCAGGACGTGGAATACGCGCGGACGGCCGACGGGATCGCCAAGATCACCATCTGCCGTCCGGAGGTGCACAACGCGTTCCGGCCGCAGACTCTGATCGAGATCGGGGATGCGCTCACCCACGCCCGGGAGGATCCGTCCATCGGGGTGATCGTGCTGACCGGGCAGGGCGATGCGGCGTTCTGCTCCGGTGGTGACCAGTGGGTGCGCGGCGACACCGGGTATCTCACCGATCCGGGCGATCCCGCCGGCGTCGGCCGGTTCCACGTTACGGATCTGCAGGTGCAGATCCGCCGGTTGCCCAAGCCGGTGGTCGCGATGGTGGCGGGGTACGCCATCGGCGGCGGCCACGTGCTGCAACTGGTGTGCGATCTTACGATCGCCGCCGACAACGCCCGGTTCGGTCAGGTGGGTCCGCGGGTCGGATCCTTCGACGGCGGCTTTGGCGCCGGGCTGCTGGCCGAGACGGTCGGTGTCCGCAAGGCCAAAGAGATCTGGTTCCTGTGCCGGCAGTACGGTGCGCAGGAGGCACTGGAGATGGGCTTGGTGAACACCGTTGTGCCGCTGGCGCAGTTGGAGTCGGAGACCCTGGCCTGGTGCCGGCGCATGATGGAACTTTCGCCGATGGCATTGCGATTGATGAAGGCCAGCTTTCACGCCGCCGAGGACGGGCTGGCCGGCATCCAGCAGCTCGCCCACGACGCGAACCTGTTGTTCTACGCCACCGATGAGGCCCGCGAGGGGCGTGAGGCGTTCAAAGCCAAGCGACAGCCGGACTTTCGGCGGTTCCCCCGCCGGGCCTGACCGGTGCTGCGGCCGCCGGCCCCGCGCCCCGGTGCGCGGCGCCGGCGCTCAGTCCTTCGCCAGGTCGATCTCGGTCCGTTCCTCTACCTGCACAACCGCTTCGGCGTAGCTGTGGACGTGCTTGCTCATGCGCCGCATGGCGGCTGCGGCGTCCTTGGCGCGGATCGCCGCGGTGATCGACTTGTGTGCGATATACGTGGTTTTGCGCACCTCGTCGTCGACGAAGGCGGTGTTGTCGGTGGAGGCGTAGATCGCCTTCGACAGTGCGGTCATGAAGCCGGTGAGCAGTTCGTTGTGGCCGGCTCGGGCGACCGCGAGGTGCCAGTCGACGTTCGCCCGCAGGAAATCGTCCAGTGTGGAGTCAGGGTCGCCGATGACCGAGTTGGCCGCCTCCAGCGCCTCGAGGTCCTCGTCGGTGCGGTATTTCGCGGCCAGCCTCGCGCAGGCCGGTTCGATGGTCTCGCGGGTCTCCAGCAGGTCCGTCAGTCGCAGCTGCTGGCCCCGAATGAGCAGGCTAACCGACGACGCGACCGCGTCTCCGTCGGGCTGCTGGACGAAGGCGCCGCCGGCGCGGCCGGTCTTGATCGAGACAAGCCCCTGAACCTCGAGGATGCGCAGCGCCTCCCGGACCGTGGTGCGGCCCATCCGGGTCTGGTTGACCAGCTCCCGCTCCGGCGGCAAGGCGGTCCCGGGCGGGAACTCGCCGCGCAGAATCCGTTCGCGCAGATCGTTGGCGAGCACGTCGGACGCTTTAGGTACCTGCATCGGTTGCAACTGCACCGGATGTCGCGCAACCGCGGTCGGGGGCTCTATCTCGGACATGGCACCTACTTCTTCCCCTAATGGTCATACCTAAACTATCAGCACTCCCGACAACTGTCTGTCCCCTAACGAGGCAAATCACACCGGGGCTACCGCGGAGTTGGAGCGCACAGTATCTTTGGTCTGAGCAAAATAATTGTTAGTGGCGGGACTGCCGGCCGGAGGGGCGCGGCTGAACGCGAAACACCGGTGGACGGAAGGAGTGACGGCGGGATGGGAGCCGAGGCGGGAACGACCGGGGACGTGGTGGCCTGGACGATGGTTCGCGACCGCATCATGCTGGTGACGATGCAGCGTCCTCCGGCGAACGCGCTCGGCGAGGTGCTGCTCGACGGTCTGCAGCAGGCCATGGACGCCGCGCAGCGACGCGGTGATGTGAAGGTGATGGTGTTGTCCTCGGCGCTCGACGGGTTCTTCGCCGCCGGTGCGGACATCAAGCACCTCGCCCGGATCGATGGCGAGACGTTCACCGCATACGGCGACAACATGCGGGCCGTCAACGACCGGATGGCGGCGGCGCCGTGGATCTCCATCGCCGCGGTGAACGGAATGGCCCTCGGCGGTGGGCTCGAACTCGCGATGGCCTGCACGCTGCGGGTGGCCGGGCCGAAGGCGCGGTTCGGGCTGCCCGAGGTGAAGATCGGGCTCATTCCCGGTGCCGGTGGGACCCAGCGCCTGCCACGGCTCGTCGGCCGCGGTCGTGCGCTGGACATCATGCTGACCGGACGGCAGGTCCCCGCCGGCGAGGCACACGCCATCGGATTGGTCGACCGGCTGACCGACGGCGATGCGGTCGATGCCGCCCTATCGCTGGCCGACGAACTGGCGACGGCGTCCCTGCCCGCGCAACTGGCCGTGGTCCGCACCGTCGACAAGGCCGCCGACGTGGCGCTGGCGGACGGGATGCGCTACGAGGTCGAGGAGGAGCAGGCGCTCTTCGAGCACGGCGAGGCCGCCGAGGGGATCGCGGCGTTCATCGAGAAGCGTACCCCTGCCTTCCGCTGACCGGCAGCAGACAGGGGCACCGATGACGATGCGACAACCCGACGGCATGCAGACCTTGACAGTGCAGGAGACGAAGCCGGGCATCGTGTGCGTCACGTTGAACCGGCCGGACCGGTTCAACGCGATGACCGACACGATGTTCGTCGAACTGGAACGGCTGGCCTGGGCGCTCGACGCCGACTCCGGCGTGCGGGTGGTGATCCTCACCGGTGCGGGAAAGGCCTTCTGTGCCGGCTACGACCTCGCCGACGCCGACGAGTTGCCCGGCCTCGGGGCCCTGGGCATGCTCGACAAGCAGGAGCGGGCGGCCCGGGCGCTGCTGGCCGTCCACCGGTTGCGCGTGCCGGTGATCGCAGCGGTCAACGGCCCGGCGGCGGGAGGTGGGCTGGCGCTGGCGCTGGCCGCCGACATCCGGCTGGCCGGCCCGGCGGCGACGTTCAACGCGGCCTTCGTCCGGATCGGGCTCTCGGCCGGCGATCTGGGCACCTCCTGGCTGCTCACCCGGCTGATCGGCCCGGCCCGGGCGGCCGAGATCTGTTTCACCGGGCGGATGGTCGACGCGCCGGAGGCCGCCGAGATCGGACTGGTAAACGCCGTTGCCGAGGACGTCGTCGGCGGTGCCGTCGCGCTGGCGGACGACATCGCCGGCCGCTCGCCCGGGGCGGTGCGGCTGTCCAAACGCGCCCTGCAGGCCAACCTCGAGATCGGTTCCTACGCGGCGGCGCTGGAGCTGGAGAACCGCGGCCAGGCGCTGCTGACCCGGACCCGGGACATGGCCGAAGCTCTCGAGGCGTTCCGACAGAAGCGAACCGCGGTATTCCGCAACGAATGACAGCCACCCCGACCACGACACGAGAAGGCCTGTAGATGACCATCGAGCTGCCGGAACTGAAGACCCTTACCTTCCAGGAGTGCGAACCGGGGATCGGGATCCTGCGCCTGAACCGTCCGGACCGGATGAACTCGCAGACGGTGACGATGTTCCGCGAGTACCTCGCGGTCGGCCGCGTGCTGCGCGACAGCCGGTTGCGGGCGCTCATCATCACCGGCGCAGGTGACCGCGCGTTCTGTGCGGGGTTCGATCTCGACGAGGTGCACCAGATCACCGAGATGCCGGTGCCGGAGTTCCTGAGCTTCGTCGAGACCGCCACCGGCGGGATCAAGGCGCTGCGGGAACTGCCGTTCCCGGTGATCGCGGCGATCCACGGCCCGGCCACCGGGGGCGGGCTGGCCCTGGCGCTGGCCGCCGACATCCGGCTTGCCGCACCGACGTTGAAGATGAGTGTCGCGTTCGTGCAGGTCGGTCTGTCGGTTGGGGAGCTCGGTACCTCCTACCAGCTCACCCGGTTGGTCGGCCCGGCGCTGGCCGCCGAACTGTCCTACACCGGGCGCATCGTCGAGGCCGAGGAGGCGGCCCGCATCGGACTGGTCAACCGGATCGTGGCCGCCGATCGACTCCTCGACGAGGCGATCGAGCTGGCACGCCGGATAGCCGGGAACTCCCCGGGCGGGATCCGGATGTCCAAACGCGCCATCCAGCGCAACATGGAGATCGGTTCCTACGAGGCGGCACTGGAGTTGGAGAACCGCGGTCAGGCGCTGCTCACCCGCACCGAGGACATGCCGGAGGCGCTCGCGGCGTTCAAACAGAAGCGCCGGCCGGTGTTCCGGGGGCGATGACGCACATGGGCTGGGATTGGGACCGCTCCGCCCATGCGGCGTTGCAACGGTTCCTCAACGATCGGGGCATCCTGCACGGACCGATCACCACCAGGCCGATCGGTGACGGCCACTCCAACCTCACCTTCCTGGTGACGGATGGAACCGACCGTGTCGTCGTCCGGCGCCCGCCACCGCCCCCGCTCCCGCCCGGGGCCAATGACATGCTGCGCGAGGTCAGGTTGCTCACCGCGTTGTCCCCCACGGCGGTTCCGGTACCGCAGGTGCTCGCCGTCGCGCAGGCCGGTGAGGTCATCGACGTTCCCTGCTACGTCATGACATTCGTCGCCGGGCCGGTGGTCACCACCGGCACGCCCGCGCCGCTGGACACGCCCGAACAGCGCCGCTCGATCGCCACCGCCCTGGTCGACACCCTGGCAGATCTGCACCAGGTGGACTGGCGGGCGGTCGGCTTGACCGACCTGGGCCGGCCGGACGGCTTCAATGCCCGCCACCTGAGCCGGATGCGACGGCTGCTCGGCCCGGACGACACACCATTGCCGGACGGTTTCGCCGAGGTCCACTCCTGGCTGCGCGACAACGTTCCGGCCGAGTCCGGCGCCGCCCTGATCCACGGCGACTTCCGCATCGGCAACGTCGTGCTCGCCCCCGATCCGCCGGGGCGGGTGGCCGCGGTGCTGGACTGGGAGCTGGCCACCGTCGGTGACCCCCTGCAGGACCTCGGGTACTTCCTGGCGACCTACCCGCAGCCGGGAGCGCGCCTCAATCCGGTGGCCAGACTCGGCGCCGCACTGCTGGAACCGGGATATCCGGCCCGGTCGGAGCTCGCGGCGCGCTACGCCGACCGCACCGGTGCGGACCTGCGCGGGCTGGCCTGGTATACCACCTTCGCGCTGTGGAAGCTTGCGGTGCTCTACGAGTACAGTCGGCGGCGCGCGGAGGCGGGGATCGGGGATCCCTACTATGCCGATTCCGCACTCGTCGCGGACTTCCTCGCGGATGCGTGGCGCACTTGCGGCCTGGAGTCCGCCAGGACATAGATTCGGAGCGTCACATGGCCGACAACACATTCCGCGATCCGCTGGTGGGCATCGACACCGCCGGTCTGCCGGAGCGGTTCTTCGACCGCTTCATGTTCAACATGCACCCCACCGACACCACCGCGCCGGCTGTCATCACCGGCTTCGGGGTGTACCCGGCACGGGGCGGCGCCGACGGGTACGTCATCGCCACCGTCGGGCGCGAACAGCGCAACCTCCGGTTCACCGCCACCGCTGAACGGGTTCGGACCGACGGTGCGGGGCCGTTGCGGTTCGACGTGCTCGAACCCCACCGACAGTGGCGACTTCGAATGGCGCCCAACGATATCAGCGTCGAATTCGACGTCACCTGGTGCGCCCGGACCGCTCCGTGGATCGACGGCGTCACCGTCGCCAACCGGGCTGGCGACGCCACGGCTTTCGAGCACTTGTTCCAGTCCGGGCGCTACACCGGATGGTTGCGCATCGACGGGATCGAGCACCGGGTGGACGGGTGGTACGGACAGCGCGACCGGTCCCGCGGGGTACGCAACATGGCCGGTGGGCAGGGGCTGCACCTGTGGTTGCAGGCGCAGTTCCCGGCGTTCTGCGTGGGACTGCTGCTGGTGGAGTCGCGGTCACACGAACGCCTGCTGATCACCGGAGCGGTCATGCACGAGAACGGCAACCTCGATGCGGTGCGGGAGGTTCGCCACGACCTCACCTTCGACACCGGACTGGACCTCTCGGCGGCCGAACTCGAGATCGAGACCGTCTCCGGGGAGATGCTGCGCTTGCACGCCGACGGCAGCGCCGGCGGCGGGTACATGGCGGGTGGCGGTTACGGGCGAAGCCATCGGGTGCCGGTGCACTCCGAGCACGTCGAATCCGATCGCTATCCGCTCGACGGGACCGTGACGCCGCGATCCCTGGTCACCGCGCTGACCGACCGGGTCTGCGTATTCAGCACACCAGAGCTGACCGGGACCGGCGTCCTGGAGTTCGCGGTGACCCGCAGCCCGGACTACCGGTACCGGCCCACCATCGCCGACCGCTGAGGCGCCGCCGTCAACGCAGGGCGCGCAGGCCGGCGCGGACCTCGGCCACAAAGACATCGGGGCACTCCAGGGCGGGGAAGTGCCCGCCGGCGTCGAGCTGCCGGTAGCAGCGCAGCTGCGGATCCGGGTGCGGGAACACCGAGTAGGCCGTCGGGACCGGCAGCGGCGTGAAGTCCGCGAAGGCGGCCCGGAAGCTCTCCCAGTACAGCCGTGCTGAGGAGGCTGCGGTCGCGGTGAACCAGTACAGGGAGATGTTGTCGAGTAACTTGTCCCGTGCGATCACCCGCTCCGGATGACCGGCGCAGTCGGTCCAGGCGTAGAACTTCTCCAGGATCCAGGCACACTGCCCGGCCGGTGAGTCGGTCAGGCCGTATCCGACCGTCTGTGGCCGGGTGCGCTGCTGTTCGGAATAGCCGCTCTCCCAATCGGCCCCAATCGGCGCGTTGCTGGAACTTCGCTAGCTGCCGCTGTTCGGCCTCGGTAGGGGTCCCCAGCTGCAACAGCTCCTCCGGGTTGCACAGCCCGAGGTTTAGGTGCACGCCGGCCACCGCATCGGGGTGACGGATCCCCAGGTGGGTGGCGACCATCGAGCCGGCCGTGGCCAAGCTGGAGGCCGATTACAACCACTTCTTCGAGCACAAGGGCCTGAAGTTCTGCCTGGCCTATTGCGAGGGCTTCGAGACGATCGGCCCCATGGTGGCGTCGTTCTTCTTCAACCGGGCCCCCGACCTGATGCGCAACTGGCATGAGCCGACGACGTACCTGTGGTTGTGGCACATGGCCGAGGAGTACGAGCACCGGGTGGTCACCAACTACACGCTCCGCGAGCTGTGCGAGAGTTACTGGTACCGCGTGTACGGCATGTGGTACGCGGCAATCCACCTGTTCGGCTTCGCCCTCGGCGTGGCAGGGAAACTCATCCAGGAGGACCGGGCCAAGGGCCGGATCAGGGGGGAAGTGGGCCAGCCGGTTCCGGTACGGTAAGGTGCTGTTCCGGGTGTTCGGACACTTCTTCGGGCACTACGTGACCGCACACCGGCCGACCTACGATCCGGCGACGATCCCGGCACCCTCGCGTGCGACGGAGCTGTTGGCCGAGATCGGTGAGAACAAGACGGTGCGGATTCCGCAGGAGGACTGACTGGGCTGATTCGGCACGGGAGGAAGCGGCGGCGGTGGCCGTCCGGGAGTAACCCGGTGGCCACCGCCGCGGCGTATGGGGGTCATACGCCGCGCTGCGCCTTGCTCTGCTCGGTGGCCGCCTTCGCCGTCTGCCTGATCTGCTGCCAATCGCTGTCGGTCAGCCGGGTCAGGCCGGCGAACGTGTTGGGGCCGGCCAGCATCTGCCCGCCGTCCATGGCGATAGTCTGGCCGGTGAGATAGTCGCAGGCGTCCGACATCAGGAAGATCACCAGGTTGGCGAGCTCCTCGATGGTCCCGGTCCGCCCGGCGGGGATCTGGTCGGGCTGGGTCGCGCCCTCCGAGCTCTGGTCGGTCGGGTTGAGCATCTGCCAGGCGTATTCGGTCGGAATGGGTCCGGGCGCAACCGCATTGAGCCTGATCCCGTACCGGGCCCACTCGACGGCCAGCGACATCGTCATGGCGTGCACGGCGGCCTTGGCCATCGAGGAGGGGACAACGAACGCCGAACCGGTCCAGATCCAGGTGGTCAGCGTCGACAGCACGCAGCCCGGCAGGCCGTCGGCGATCCAGCGGCGTCCCGCGGCGTGGGTGGTGTGGAACGAACCGTCCATGACGGTGCTGGTGATCGCCCGGTACCCGCGTGGGCTCAGCTCGTGGGTCGGTGCGATGAAATTCGCGGCGGCATTGTTGATCAGCCCGGTCAACGGGCCGTGTTCGGTCCAGATCCGCTCCATCGCGGCGTCGACGCGGTCGTGATCCCGGACGTCGACGGTGTCGATGTGGACCGCATCTGGACGGGTCGCCCCGATTTCGGCGGCGGCCTCCTGCAGGACCGCCGGTCGGCGGCCCCATAGATGCACGGTGGCGCCGTGGGCCACGAGATGGCGCGCGACCCCGCGACCGAGGCCGGTGCCGCCGCCGGTGACCAGGATTCGCTTGGCGGTGAGCAAGGTAGGAGAGAACGGGCCGGCCGGGACGGACATGTGGGTTTCCTCTCGGTTCAAGACGGTGGTGGATGCGCGTCAGCCCGGCTCGTCCGGACAGGTGTCGGAAAGTGAACGGAGGGAACGAGCCGGGCTGGCGCCGATTGCGGGGTGCGCGGTGCCGGGCGGGAGACCCGGCACCGTCCTCGAGGGGAGTATCTGCCTTCCGGGTCGTTACTTGCCGCGGTACGGGCTGAAGTCGGGCTGGCGCTTCTCGTTGAAGGCGTTGATGCCCTCCTGCGCCTCGGGGGTGTCGCCGAAGATCTGCAGGGTCGAGTACGCCATCGAGCCGATGCCCAGGAAGTGCTCGGTGTCGGTGTTCATCGACTGCTTGAGCACCTTCAGTGCCGTGGGTGAGAAGGCGAGCATCTGGTCGGCCCAGGCCCGGACCTCGTTTCTGAGCTCGGCGGCCGGGACCACCTTGTTCACCAGGCCCCACTCCATGGCCTCCTGCGCCGAGAGTCGGCGCAGCATGAACCAGATCTCGCGGGCCCGCTTCTCGCCGACGACCCGGGCGAGGTAGCCGGAGCCCAGCCCGGCGTCGAAGGAGCCGACCCGCGGGCCGTTCTGGCCGAACTGCGCGGTGTCGGCGGCGATCGTGAGGTCACACAGCACATGCAGAACATGGCCGCCGCCGATGGCCAGCCCGTTCACCGCGGCGATCACCGGTTTGGGGATGTCGCGGATGACGCGGTGCAGCGAGTCGATCTCGAACAGCCCACTGGTCGAGGGCCCGTAGTCACCGGTCTCCATCCGCTGCTTCTGGTCGCCGCCGGCGCAGAACGCCTTGTTCCCGGCACCGGTGAGGGCGACCACGCCCACGTCCTTGCTGGCCCAGGCCCGCTTGAAGGCCATCACGAGTTCGTCGACGGTCTTGGCGCGGAACGCGTTGTACCGCTCCGGCCGGTTGATGGTGATCCAGGCCAGTCCGTTGTCGACTTCGTATGTGATATCGGTGAATTCGCTCATCTGAGCCGTGAACGTCCTTTCCGTGATCGAGTCGGGTCGCCCGGTAAATTTGGACTGACCTTTTGTATCAATCGTAACTTTGAGATCCGCGCTGGGCAATAGCCCGCCAAGGCTCAGACCGCGGAGATCCCGCCGTTGACGCTGATCGCCTGCCCGGTGAGCTTGGCCGCGGCCGGGCTGCACAAAAAGGCCGCCAGGGCGGCGATGTCGTCGGCGTCGGGCACACCGAGGGCGGCCTGCTGTGCGGCCTTGGCGAAGAGTTTGGCGCTGAACCCCTCGGTGGTGATCCGCTCGGTCGATGCCGTGCCGTGGACCAGCGACGGGGTCAGGACGTTGGCGCGGATGCCGTAGCGCTTCTCCTCGATGGCGATGGTGCGGGTGAACATCGTGATGGCCGCCTTCGCGGCGCCGATGACCGCCTCACCGGGGGTGGCGGTCTTGGCGGCGTCGGAGGCCACGTTGACGATGACGCCGCCGCGCCGGACCCGCATACCGGGCAGCACCTCGCCGGCCATGTGCATCGACGGCAGCGCCAGTTCGGTGAGGATCCGGCCGATGTCGGAGGTGGGGATGTCGATGAACAGTTCGGGGCGGACATCGGCGGCCGTGGTGCACATGAGAATGTCGATCCCGGAGAGCAGTTCGTCGGCCCGCGCGGCGATTTCGGCGGCGTCGGCCGGATCGACCGCGTTGCCGGCGATGTAGTGCGCGGTGGTGCCGAGTTCGGCCAGTGATTCGGCGGCCGCGGTGCCGCGCTCGACGTTGCGGCCGACGACGGCGATCCGCGGCAGGCCGGCGCGCACCAGCGCCTTCGCGGTGGCGAGGCCGATTCCCGCGGTCCCGCCGACGATGAGCGCCGATGATGCGGACAGTTCCTTGGGGCTGAACGGTTGGTCGGTCATGGTGGCATCCTGTGGGCTGACTGGTTTGTGGGGGGTGATGGGCTAGAGTCCGTAACTCTTGCCGATGATCTCGCGCTGGATCGCGTTCGCGCCGCCGTAGATCGGCGGGGCCAGCGCCTTGCGCACCTGCATCTCCATGCCGAACTCGACGGTGTAGCCGTTGCCGCCCATCAGCTGCAGCCCGGTCAGGGCCGCCTGTTTGGCAACCTCGGTGCACTTGAGCTTGGCCATGGAACCCTCCCGGGCGAGGCGCTCCTCCAGCCCGGCGTCGATCTGCCGGGCGACGTGGTAGACGTAGGCGCGGCAGTGCTCGATCTCGGTGGCGAGGTCGGCGATCGTGTGCCGCACCGCCTGGAATGCGCTGAGCGGCTTGCCGAACTGCTCACGGGTGCGGACGTAGTCGATGGTGTCCTCCAGCGAACGGCGGGCCGCGCCGAGGGACATCGCCGCGATGATCAGCCGCTCGACGTTCAGGCCGCGCATCAGCCGGTGCCAGGCGTCGCCGATGCCGCCGACGACGTTGTCCACCGGGACCTCGACGTCGGTGAAGAACACGTCGTTGACGGTGTGGCCGTCCATCGTCCGGATCGGCCGGATCTCGAGCCCGGGGCTGTCGGTGGGCACGTACATCAACGTCAGGCCCTCGTGCCGGCCCGCGTTCGGGTCGGTGCGCGTGAGGACCAGCAGGTGGTCGGCCAGATGTGCGGCGGTGATCCAGGTCTTCTGGCCGTTGACGATGAAGCGGTCGCCGTCGCGGACCGCCCGGGTGGCCACACCCGCCAGGTCCGAACCGGCCCCCGGCTCCGACAGCGCGATGGCCTCGAAATTACCGGCGCACAGGTTGCCCAGGATCCGCTTCTTCTGGTCCTCGGTGCCGTGCCGCAGATAGGTCTGCGCGGCGGTCAGGCCGGTTCCGTAGGCGTGGATGGGGGCCAGTCCGCGGCTGGTCTCCTCGAGGAAGATGCATTCCTCGACCATCCCGGCCCCGCCGCCGCCGTACTCGGCCGGCAGTGACACGCCGAGCCAGCCGAGTTCGGCGAACTTCTTCAGCAGTGTGGGACTGTTCGACAGGCGCCCGCCGTCGGTCAGTTGCGCCCGCTGCTCGGCGGTGGCGCAGTGCTTCTGGCAGAACTCCGCCACCGCCGTGGCGAACTCCTGTTGTTGGCTGGTGAACACGAGCACTCCTTGAGGTCAGACCATATCAAAGGTATGCATTATAGAAGCCACGTTGGCGGGTGCTGCCGTCGTTATGCCCCCTAGGTGGTGGACCAGGTGCCCCGAACGGGGGTTGGTCTGGGAAACTTGCACGGTGTGGCACCGCGTCGGTGCCACGGAGGAAATCGAGGAGCAGTGGTGCCAGGTCGCGATCGTCCAGCGCGGTCGTCACGGGCCGAGCGTGTCGCCGCCGACATCGAACGCGAGATCATCAACGCGCGCCTGCCCGTCGGTGCCCATCTCGGGCGGCGCAGCGAACTGATGGACCGGTTCGGCATCAGCCCGACCGTGATGAACGAGACCCTGCGCATCCTGCGCGACCGCGAGCTGATCAAGGTCAAGCCCGGCCCCGGCGGCGGGATCACGGTCGCCAGCGCACCGCCGCAGGTCCGGCTCGGCGCCCTCGACCTGTGGTTCCTGCCCTCGAACCCGCATCCGCTCGACCTCATCGAGGCGCGGCTGTACCTGGAGTTCGGGCTGACCAAGGCGGCGTTCGAGCGGGCCACCCGCGACGACATCTCGGCGATGCGGGAGGCCATGGCCCGGATGCGGGCCAGTACCGACGCTCGCGAGTTCTTCGACGCCGTGCTGGCTTTCCACGGGGTGGTGGCCGCGGCGGCACACATCCCCGTGTTGGAGGGGATGCACAAGACGGTCATCACGAGCATCCGGGCGGTGCTGAGCCGGGTGGTGTTCGTCCGCGACCACCAACCCCTGCTGGCGCACAGCCTCGATGTGCACGACGACATCGTGGCGGCGATCGCCGTGCGCGACCAGCGCGCCTTCATCGACGCGCTGAACCGCCACGACCAGGACCTGTTCGGTGCGGACGACCCGGACCGCACCCCGGACTCACCCCGGCGGCCGTGACGGTCCGCCGCGGCCCGGTGGCCGCGGCGGACCGGCGGTGCGGTCAGGACGATTCGCGCCACTCGGCATCCGACGGCACGCCCGTGCGCTCCCGCTCGCGCAGTTCGACGCGCCGGATCTTGCCCGAGATCGTCTTGGGCAGTTCCATGAACTCGATCCGCCGGATGCGCTGGTAGGGGGCGAGGTTCTGGCGTGCGTGGGCGAAGATCGAGTCGGCGGTGGCGCGGTCGGCCGCCCAGCCCTCCGCCAGCGTGATGTAGGCCTTGGGGACCGCCAGCCGTGCCGGGTCCGGCGCCGGCACGACCGCCGCCTCGACCACCGCCGGATGCTCGATCAGGACGCTTTCGAGCTCGAACGGCGAGATCTTGTAGTCGGAGGCCTTGAACACGTCGTCGGTGCGGCCGACATAGGTGATGTAGCCGTCGGCGTCGCGGGTGGCGATGTCCCCGGTGTGGTAGTAGCCGTCACCGCTCACCTTCTCGTTGAGTTCGTCGGCGCCGAGGTATCCGGTCATCAGGTTCACCGGTCGGCCGTCGGACAGGGGCAGACAGATCTCGCCGTCGTCGCCCTCCTGACCGGTGACGGGGTCGACCAGCGCGACCCGGACCCCGGGCAGCGGGCGGCCCATCGAGCCGGGCTTGACCGGGGCGCCCGGGGTGTTGCCGATCAACGCGGTGGTCTCGGTCTGCCCGAAACCGTCGCGGATGGTGATGCCCCATCGCTCGGCGACCTGGGTGATCACCTCGGGATTCAACGGTTCGCCGGCGCCCATCGCTTCGCGCAGCTTGGCCGGTTTGTCGCCGAGGTTGGCCTGAATCAACATCCGCCACACCGTCGGCGGCGCGCACAGCGTCGTGACGTCGAGGTGGTCGAGCAACCGCAGGAAACGCGCCGCATCGAAGCGGGTGTAGTTGTAGGCGACGATCGTGGCCTCCGCCAGCCACGGGGCGAAGAACGAGCTCCAGGCATGCTTGGCCCATCCGGGCGAGCTGATGTTCAGGTGCACATCACCGGGCCGCAGCCCGATGAAGTACATGGTGGTCAGATGCCCGACGGGATAGGAACGCTGGGTGTGCTGCACCAGCTTCGGTTTGCTGGTGGTCCCCGAGGTGAAGTAGACCAGCAGCGGGTCGTCGGCCTGGGTGCAGGTGCGCAACGGGCGGTGATCGGTGACGTTCTCGGCGTCGCGGTAGGACAGCCATCCGGCGACGGGGGCCCCGATCGCGATCCGCCCGAACTCCCCGGCGATGTCGGCGAACTTCGCCGTCTCGGTGCTGTTGGTGATCACGTGGGCGACGTTGCCGCGGGCGAGACGGTCGGCGAGGTCCTTGGGGCCGAGTGCGGTGGTGGCGGGCAGGATGACCGCACCGAGCTTCATCACCGCAAGCATCGACTCCCAGAGTTCGACCTGATTGCCGAGCATCAGCATTACCCGGTCGCCGCGGCGCACACCGTTGCCGGACAGCCAGGTCGCCAGCCGGTCGCTGCGGTCGGCCAGCTCGGCGAACGTGTAGCGCTCGTCGGTGCCGTCGTCGCCGACGATGCGCAGCGCCAGGCGCCGATTGCCCCGTGCGATCCGGTCGAACCAGTCGACGGCCCAGTTGAAGGGTCCGCTGATCGACGGCCAATCGAACTGAGCCACAGCGGATTCGAAATCCTCACGGTGCTCGACGAGTAGATCGCGGGCCGCGCGTAGCGCAACCGTGGGCGGGGTGGATTCGGACATCGTCTGCGCTCCTTTGCTGGATGTGGGGGCCGGCGTGTGCGATGGGGCAGCCGGCCGCCGGAGTGTGACCCAGAAAATAATGCATGTCGAATCTTGATTCTGCATACATAATCGGCTATCGTCATCGGCACCTGTCCCGCACATCCGGGGAGATCGACGAAATCCATGCACTTCAAACCCGGTTCGATCGATGTGCACACCCACGCCATCGACCCCGACCTGCCCGACCTCGGGGCGCGCTATCCCGACGACCGGTGGCCGGCGGTGCTCCGCCACACCGAGACGGCGGCGACGCTCACCTTCGGTGGTGCGCCCTACCGGCGGATCGACCACCGCTGTTGGTCGGCCGCCGCCCGCATCGCGGACATGGACCGGGCCGGCGTAGCGCTGCAGGTGCTATCCCCGATCCCGGTGACGTTCTGCTACCAGGCCGGGCCGGCCGGTGCCGAGGAACTCGCGCGGGCCCAGAACGATTTCCTCGCGCGGGTGGTCGGCGACCATCCGGATCGCTTCGCCGCCCTGGCCGCACTGCCGATGCAGGATCCGGATCGTGCGGTCGAGGAGCTGCGCCGCTGTATGCGGCAACCGGGATTCCTCGGCGCCGAGATCGGCACCCAGGTCGCCGGCGTCGAACTGTCGGATGAGCGATTCGACCGATTCTTCGCCGTCGCAGCCGAACTCGACGCACTGGTGCTGGTGCACCCGGTCGATCAGGACCTGCCCGCCCGGGTCACCGAGGCGGGTATCGGATTCGGCGCCGGCATGCCGACCGAGACCGGTACCGCGGCGGCACTGCTGCTGATCAGCGGTGCGCTGCGGCGCCGCCCGCCGGTGCGGATCTGCCTGTGCCACGGCGGTGGAACGCTGCCCGCACTCATCGGACGGCTGGACAAGGGGGCGTGCCTGGCCGGAGTGCCCGCCGACTCGCCGGACCTGCCGAGTCGGCAGGCGGCCCGGCTGTGGGCGGACTCGCTCACCTACCACCCCGCTGCGCTGCGCGCCGCGATCGAGGTGTTCGGACAGGACCACATCGTGCTGGGCACCGATTACCCCTTCCCGGCGATGCCCGAACCGCTGGACGCCCTCGTCGCCGAACTGCCGCAACGCCAGCGGGATCGAGTTTGCCGAATCAACATGGAGGAAACCTATGGCACACTTCCTGGGGCTGGGCATCACGCACTACCCCTTGCTCGCCGGCACTGACGAGCACATGGCCAGCCTGCTGCGGTGGACACTGCAGGATCCCGACATCCCGGCCGCGGCCAAGGACCCGGCCAACTGGCCGGAGTCCATGCGCGCGGAATGGGGTGACGACGCCGGGGTCGCAGCCGCGGCACATCACCGAAAGCAGTTGGTGGAAGCCCTCGCCCGGTGCCGGGAGGCGCTGGACGAATTCGGGCCGGACGTGGTGGTGGTCTGGGGTGACGATCAGTACGAGAACTTCCGCGAGGAGGTCATCCCGCCGTTCTGCGTGCTGGCCTACGGCGACGTCGAGGTCGACCCCTTCGAGGTGATGCGCGACCGGGGCAGCCCCAACGCCTGGGGCCTGGCCGACGACACCAGGATCACCCTGCACGGCGTCCCCGAGCAGGCCCGCCGACTTGCCGACCGGCTGATCGACCTCGGCTTCGACATCGCCTACTCCTACCAGCACCGGTTGAATGCGCCGTTCCCGCACGCGATCACCAACACCCAGCTGTTTCTGGACTATCCGCATGCGGGCCGGAACTTCCCGTACCCGCTGATCCCGATCACGGTGAACTGCTACGGCCAGCACGCGATCGCCCGCCGCGGCGGGCTGGCCCGGTTCGCCGAGATCGCCCAGGAGCAGCCGGACCCGGTGGGACCGTCGCCGAAGCGCTGCTTCGAACTCGGAAAGGCGGTGGCACAGGCCTTCTCGGATACCGATCTGCGTGTCGCGCTGATCGCCTCGTCGAGCTGGTCGCATGCCTTCCTGACCGACAAGACCTGGCACATCGTCCCGGACACCGAGGCCGACCTGCGCCTGTACGAGCTGTTCAAGGCCGGTGACTGGGAGCGCTGGAACCAGACGACCACCGCCGACATCGTCGATTCCGGCCAGCACGAGATGCTCAACTGGTTCTGCCTGACCGGGGCGGTCGCCGAAGCCGGCCTTCGGCTGGAGTGGTCGGACCTGATCCTCACCGATGTTTTCAACTCCAACAAGTGCTTTGCCGTGTTCAAGGAGGAAATCCCGCAATGACGACCCAGACCGCGCCGGCCCAGAGTCCGGCGAGAAGAACCATCACGGCCGGTGGCATCGCCACCGCCTATCTGGAGGCCGGCACCGGTGCGCCGGTGCTGATGCTGCACGGATCGGGGCCCGGGGTGTCCGCACTGGCCAACTGGCAGAACAACATTCCCACGCTGGCGCAGCGGTTCCGCGTCCTGGCACCGGACATCGTCGGGTTCGGCGCCACCGAGCGGCCCGCCGACATCATCTACTCGCTGCGCACCTGGACCGACCACGTGTGGGCCTTCCTGGACGCCCACGAAATCGATCGGGTTGCGGTGGTGGGCAACTCGCTGGGCGGTCGGATCGCCCTGCAGATGGCCACCGATCATCCGGACCGCATCTCGCGAATGGTGCTGATGGGTGCCCCGGGGGTGGGCATGGTGCCGACCGACGGGCTCAAGGCGCTGCGCGCCTACCAGCCCTCGCGGGAGGCGATGCGGGATCTGCTGCGCAACTACTTCGCGGTGGACCCCGAGCTGATCACCGACGAACTGGTGGAGACCCGGTATGCCGCGAGCATCGCCGACGGGGCCCACGAGACCTACCGGGCGATGTTCTTCGACCCCAAACACGCCGGGTCGCAACTGGGCATCACCGAGGACGAGGTGCGCGCCATCGCGACACCGACCCTGCTGGTGCACGGCCGCGAGGACAAGGTGGTGCCGCTGAGCGTGTCGATCACCATGCTGGACCTGCTGCCCAACGCCGACCTGCACGTGTTCAGTCGGTGCGGGCACTGGACCCAGATCGAACGCGGCGCGGAGTTCTCGGCGCTGGTGTCGGATTTCCTTTCCCGGAACTGACCGAAAGTGGTGACCCATGACCATCGATGTGACTAACCCGACGACCGCCCGGGCCGGCGTCGCGACCTCGCCGATGGTGGTCGAGGACCGCGCCAACCACACCTTCCGGGTGCACCGTGCCGCCATGACCTCCGAGGCGGTCTACCGCGCCGAGATCGAGCGGGTGTTCGGCCGCTCGTGGCTGTATCTCGGGCACGAATCCGAGATCCCCAACCCGGGGGACTTCGTGCGGCGTCCGTTGGCCGGGCGGCCGGTCTTCATGGTGCGTAGCGTCACGACCGGGCAGATCAACGTCTTCCACAACTCGTGCACGCACCGCGGTGCCCTGGTGTGCCGCCAGGACTCCGGCAACGCCAAGGTGTTTTCCTGCTTCTACCACGCCTGGTCGTTCGACACCGATGGCCGGTTGCGCGGCGTGCCGGACCGCGAGGCCTACGCCAGCGGGCTGAACTTCGACGAGCTCGGCCTGGCCAAGGTGCCCCGTGTCGAGTCCTACCGCGGTTTCGTCTTCGCCAGCTTCGATCCCGACATCGTCGACCTGCCGACCTACCTGGCCGGCGCCAAGGACTACCTCGACCTGGTCATCGACGGCTGCGGGGGAGAGGCCGAAATCACCAGGGGCACCAACGAGTACAGCTTCGCCGCCAACTGGAAACTGCTCGTGGAGAACAGCGTCGACGGCTACCACGCGCAGTCGACGCACGACACCTACTTCAAGTACCTCGTCTCGCTCGGCACCGACCTGCAGGGCGGGGTCGACGGCCGGGCCATCACCCTCGGCAACGGTCACGCGGTCATCCAGTACACCGCCCCGTGGGGGCGGCCGGTGGCCAAGTGGGAGCCGCTGTTCGGCGAGGACGCCCGTGAGGAGATCGCCCGCATCCGGGCCGACCTGGTGCACCGCTACGGCGACGAACGGGCGCGGCTGATCGCCGAGACGAACCGGAACCTGTTGATCTACCCGAACCTGATCGTCAACGACATCATGGCCGTCACCGTGCGCACGCTCTACCCGGCCGGACCGGACCGCGTCGACGTCACGGCCTGGCAGCTCGCACCGCGCAACGAACTGCGCGGCCTGCGCGACCGGCGGACCGACAGCTTCCTGACCTTCCTCGGGCCGGGCGGATTCGCCACGCCGGACGACATCGAGGCGCTCGAGTCCTGCCAGCAGGGATTCGCCGGTGGCGGCGTGGAGTGGAACGACATCTCCCGCGGCATGGGCCGCGGACCGATGGCCAACGACGAGGAGCAGATGCGCGAGTTCTGGCGGCGCTGGCAGCAACAGATGGGAACCGCAGCGGACCTGGAGAATGTGCGATGACCACCATTGAGCGCGTTGACAGCCGGCAGCAGGCCACCCGCGCCGAGATCGAGGACTTCCTCTACCGGGAGGCCGAACTCCTGGATGCCTGGGCACTCGACGACTGGGTGCAGCTGTTCACCGAGGACGCCAAGTACGAGGTGCCGTGCAACGACGCCCTCGACGGCGACCCGTCGACCGACCTGCTGCTGATCGACGACGACATCAACCGGTTGCGGTCCCGGGTGGTGCGCCTGAACAGCCGCCGCGCCCACCGCGAGTACCCGCACTCGCGGACCAACCACCAGATCTTCAACGTTCGGGTCGAAGGGCCCGACGACAACGGCGAGATCGGGGTGCGGGCGCACTTTACGGTGTGGCGGTTCCGGGGCGGGCGCAGCTACTGCTACGTCGGTAAATACCGCTACCGGCTGCGCCGGACCGAGGCGGGTCTGCGGATCTGTTTCCGCCGGGTCGAGCTCGACATGAGCGACCTGCGCGACGTCTCCGACGTGGCGATCGTCATATGAGCGCCGCCCTGGCCGGCCGGACGGCCGTCGTCACCGGGGCGTCGTCCGGGATCGGGCTGGGCATCGCACGCCGCCTGCGAGCCGACGGCGCGCAGGTGTTCGCGGCGACCCGCTCGGAAGCGGATCTGCAGAAGGTGCGTGACGCGGTGGACGTCGCGGGGGGATTCGTCGGCGAACTTCAGCACGCACCGGCCGCGCAGCAGATGATCGACGCCGCGCTCGCCGTGCTCGGACATATCGACGTGCTGGTCAACAACGCCGGCGGCGGCGTGATCCTGCCGACCCTCGAACACACCGAGGAGACGTTGCGCGCCACGATCGACAACAACCTGTGGACCACGATCCACTGCGTGCGCGCGGTCCTGCCGCACATGATCGGCCGCCGACACGGCCGGATCATCAACATCGGGGCCGACTCGGTGCGGACCGGCCTGATGGACCACGCCATGTACAACGCCGCCAAGGGCGGTGTGCACGCGATGGTCACCGGCCTGGCGGTCGAGTACGCCGGATCCGGCATCACCGCGAACACCGTGGCGCCCTGCTACGTCCGTACCCCCGAGCTGGCCGCCCTGCTGGAGTCCGGGCAGGCCCCGGCGCGGCTGCGCGAGGTTGTCACCCGCGCAACCGAGATCGTGCCCATGGGCCGGCCCGGCACCCCCGAGGAGGTCGCCGCCGCCGTCGCGTTCCTGGCCGGCGACGACAGCCGGTTCGTCACCGGGCAGACGATCTACGTCAACGGCGCCGCCAGCATGGGCTGACCGGCCGAGCACAGGAGGAACTGCACGAATCATGACCGTCACGACGACGGAACTCCGCCAGGCGGCCGACCGGTTGCTGGCCGCCGCCGACACCGCGAGACAATGCGAACCGGTCCGGGACATCCTGGGCGACAGCGACATCGGTGCGGCGTATGCGGTACAGGCGCTGCTCACCGAAGCCGCGCTGGCTCGGGGCAGACACATCGTCGGCCACAAGATCGGCCTCACCGCGCCGGCCGTGCAGCGCCAGCTCGGGGTCGATCAGCCCGACTCCGGGGTGCTGTTCGCCGACATGCGGATTCCGTGCGGGGGCACGGTCACCCGCGCGGGTCTGCTGCAGCCCAAGGTCGAGGCCGAGGTCGCCTTCATCCTGGCCGAGGACCTCGACGGGGAGCTCTCCGAGGCGCGCATCCGGGCCGCGGCGGGAAAGGCCGTCGCGGCACTGGAGATCGTCGATTCCCGGGTCCGCGACTGGTCCATCAGCATCGTCGACACCATCGCCGACAACGGCTCCTCGGCACGCTTCGTGCTCGGCGAGACCGCGGTTGCGGCAGACCAACTGGATCTGACCGCGGTCTCGATGACGCTCAGCGAGGACGGTGCGGCGGTATCGAGCGGGACCGGCGCGGACTGCCTGGGCAGCCCGCTCAACGCGCTGTGGTGGCTGGCCCGCACCGCGCAGGCCAACGGCACGCCACTGCGGGCCGGCCACATCGTGCTGTCCGGGGCGCTCGGCCCGATGGTCCCGGCCCGGTTCGGCAGCACATACCTCGCCGAGATCGACGGGATCGGTTCGGTGCAGGTCAGTTTCGAAGGGGAGCAGCGATGAGCCGGGCGAAGGTCGCCATCGTGGGATCGGGGAACATCGGCACCGATCTGATGATCAAGGTGCTGCGGCTGTCCGAGGTGCTGGAGATGGGGGCGATGGTGGGCATCGACCCGGACTCCGACGGGCTCAAGCGGGCCCGGCGGCTGGGCGTGGCAACCACCGCCGACGGCGTGCCGGGCCTGCTCGCCATGCCGGAATTCAACGACATCGCCGTGGTTTTCGACGCCACCTCGGCATCCGCACACCGGGTCAACGCCGGCTTGCTAGCACCGCATGGCAAGGTGCTGGTCGACCTCACCCCGGCCGCGCTGGGGCCGTTCGTGGTGCCGACGGTCAACCTCGACGAGCACCGCCACCGCGACAACGTCAACATGGTCACCTGCGGTGGTCAGGCGACCATCCCGATCGTCGCGGCGGTGAGCGCGGTGACCCCGGTGTGCTACGCCGAGATCGTCGCGTCGATCGCCTCGAAGTCGGCCGGCCCCGGCACCCGGGCCAACATCGACGAGTTCACCGAAACCACCTCCCGTGCACTGGAAGTCGTCGGCAACGCGCACCGGGCCAAGGCGATCATCGTGCTCAACCCCGCCGAGCCGCCGCTGATCATGCGCGACACCGTGCACTGCCTGATCGGCGATGCCGACCTCGACGCGGTGCGGGACCGCATCCTGGCGATGGTCGACGCCGTCGCCGGCTACGTGCCCGGATACCGGCTCAAACAGGACATCCAGTTCCGCGCCGTCGGACCCGCGGATGCCGCCCACGATCTGGTCGACCCGTCCGGCCCGCGGCCGTGCTGGCAGGTCTCGGTGTACCTGGAGGTGGAGGGGGCGGCGCACTACCTGCCGGCGTATGCGGGCAACCTCGACATCATGACGTCGGCTGCGCTGCGGGTCGGTGAGGTGCTCGCGACCAGCCGGAAGGAGGCGTTGGCATGACCGTGCAGCTCTACATCCAGGACGTCACCCTGCGGGACGGCATGCATGCCATCCGCCACCGGCTGCCGGTCGACCAGCTGCGCCGCATCGCCGCCGCGCTCGACGCGGCCGGGGTCGCCGCGATCGAGGTGGCCCACGGCGACGGGCTGGCCGGCTCGAGCCTGACCTACGGTGCGGGCAGCCACAGCGACGGAGTGTGGATCGCCGCGGCGGCCGAGGTGATCACCAACGCCCGGCTGACCACGCTGCTGCTGCCCGGCATCGGTACGGTCCACGACCTGGTGGGCGCACACGACCTCGGCGTGACCTCGGTGCGGGTGGCCACCCACGCCACCGAGGCCGACATCGCCGCCCAGCACATCGCCAAGGCCCGTGACCTGGGCATGGATGTCTCGGGGTTCCTGATGATGTCGCACATGGCCGAGCCCACCGAGCTCGCCCGGCAGGCGAAGATCATGGAGGACGCCGGGGCGCACTGCGTGTACGTCACCGACTCCGGCGGCCGGCTCACCATGCGGGACATGCGCGACCGGGTCCGGGCCTATCGCGAGGTGCTGCGGCCGGAGACCCAGATCGGGGTGCACGCCCACGAGAACCTCTCGCTGTCGGTGGCCAACTCGGTGGTCGCCGTCGAGGAGGGGGTCTACCGGGTGGACGCCTCGCTGTGCGGCCACGGCGCCGGCGCGGGCAACTGCCCGATCGAGGCGTTCGTCGCCGTCGCCGAGCTGTACGGCTGGCGGCACGGCTGCGACCTGTTCGCGCTGCAGGACGCGGCCGAGACACTGGTACGCCCGCTGCAGGATCGGCCGGTGCGGGTGGACCGCGAGACCCTGACGCTCGGCTACGCCGGGGTGTACTCGAGCTTCCTGCGCCACGCCGAGCGGGCCGCCGAGCGCTACGGGCTCGACGTGCGCGACATCCTCGTCGAGGTGGGGCGCCGCAGGCTGGTCGGTGGCCAGGAGGACATGATCGACGACGTCGCCCTGGACCTCCTCGCCGGGCAGCGCACCACTCCGCAGAGGGAACTCAATCCCTCGTTCGGTTGATGAAGCCAGCCCCGGACGGCCGCAGAATGCGGAGTGATCCTGTCCGCCATTCCCAACTGGAGTTGAATTGTCCAGCACAACAGCGCATCTGGCGAACTATCCGGCCCGGTACTTCGCAGCGTGGAACCAACGCGATATCGACGTCGCGCTGGCGGTGATCGCCGACGACATCGAGTGGATCGACCCCAGCCTGCCCGAACCGCTCACCGACCGGGCGGGGGCGAAGTGGTTCTTCGAGTCGGCCTGGGTCGCGTTCCCCGATATCGTCTTCGAGCCGATCGGACAGCCACTCGTCGACGAGCAGCTGGGCCGGGTGGCCCACGAGTGGGTCATGCGTGGCACCTACACCGGCAGCGGGTTCCCGCCCGGTGTCGAACCGACGGGCAACCGGTTCGAGCTCGGCGGCTGTGACGTGTGGAACGTCGACGCCTCCGGGCGCGCGGTGCGGGTGCGCGCGTTCTACGACGCCGGCGACTTCGTCCGGCAGCTCGGACTCGCCTGACCGCGGACGTCCCGCCGAACAGACGCGAAAACCCCCAATCCCTTGGCGGATTGGGGGTTTTCGCGTCCTGTCGCCGGAGGAAGTCAGTTCCAGATGTGCACCCGCTGCTCCGGCGGCAGGTACAGCGCGTCGTCCTCGGTCACCCCGAACGCCTCGTAGAACGCGTCGATATTGCGCACCACGCCGTTGCACCGGAACTCCGGCGGCGAGTGCGGGTCGATCGCCAGCCGCCGGATCGCCTCGGCCTCACGGGATTTCGTGCGCCACACCTGCGCCCAGCCGAAGAACACCCGCTGCTCGCCGGTCAGCCCGTCGATCACCGGCGCCTGCCCGCCCTTCAACGACAGCCGGTAGGCCAGCAGCGCGATCGACAACCCGCCCAGGTCGCCGATGTTCTCACCGACCGTGAACGCGCCGTTGACCTTGTGCTGCTCGTCGAGCCCCCGCGGGGTGTAGGCGTCGTACTGCTCGATCAGCGCCTTGGTGCGCTTGGCGAACTCGGCGCGGTCCTCATCGGTCCACCAGTCCACCAGGTTGCCGTCGCCGTCGTACTTCGACCCCTGATCGTCGAACCCGTGGCCGATCTCGTGGCCGATCACCGCGCCGATCCCGCCGTAGTTGGCCGCGTCGTCGGCCTCGGCGTCGAAGAACGGCGGCTGCAGGATCGCCGCGGGGAACACGATCTCGTTCATCCCCGGGTTGTAGTACGCGTTGACGGTCTGCGGGGTCATGAACCACTCGTCGCGGTCCACCGGCCCGCCCAGCTTGTTCAGCTCGCGGTCGTACTCGAACGCGTAGCCGCGCTGGTAGTTGCCGTACAGGTCGTCGCGGGTGATCACCAGCCCGGTGTAGTCGCGCCAACGGGCCGGATAGCCGATCTTCGGGGTGAACCGCTCCAGCTTGGCAAGCGCCTTCTCCCGGGTGGCCGGGGTCATCCAGTCCAGCGAGTTGATGCTGACCCGGTAGGCCTGCAGCAGATTGGCCACCAGCTCGTCCATCCGCTCCTTGGCGTGCGGCGGGAAATGCCGCTCCACGTAAAGCTTTCCGACCGCGAAGCCAAGCAGGCTCTCCACCACCGACACGCCGCGCTTCCACCGGTCGCGGATCTGCTCGGTACCCGACAGCCGCCGGCCGTAGAAGTCGAAATCCTCGGCGACCAGGTCATCGGTCAACAGGAACGCCCGCGAGTGGATCACCCGCCAGCGCAGCCAGGCCTTCCAGTCCTCGAGATCCTCCGACACCCACAGCCGGGCGAACGCGGTCAGGTAATCCGGTTGGCGCACAACCAGTTCCGCCACCTTCTCCGGCGTGGTGCCGAGCGCGCCGAGCCAGCCGGCCCAGTCGAAACCGGGTGCCTCGGCCGCCAGGTCGGCGAAGGTCCGCAGGTTGTAGGTGAGATCCGCGTCGCGGCGCTTGACCACATCCCAGTGCGCGGCGGCCAGCTTCGACTCCAGCGCAACAATCCGCTCCGCGGTGCTGGCGTGATCGTCGGCGCTGCCGCCGTAGACCAACGCGAACATCGCCGCGATGTGGCGCGGATAGGCGGCCAGGATCTCGGCGTGCCGCTCCTCGCGGTAGTACGACTCGTCGGGCAGCCCCAGCCCGGACTGGTTCAGGTGCAGCAGGTAGCGGGTGGAGTTCTTGGAGTCGGTGTCGACGTACACCCCGGTGCCACCGCCCACCCCGGTGCGCTGCAGCGCGCCCAGCACGCGGGCCAGTTCGTCGGGGTCCGTGGCTTGCTCGACGCCGGCCAGCTCGTCGCGCAGCGGCGCCACCCCGCGCGCGGCGATGGTCTGCTCGTCCATGAACGACGCGTACAGGTCGCCGATGCGCTGCTCGTCGGTGCCGGGCGGGGCGCCGGAGGCGGCGGCCTGCTCGATCAGCTCGCGCACCTGCTCCTCGGCGCGGTCGTGCAGCTCCCGGAACGCGCCGTCGGTGGCCCGGTCGGCGGGCATCTGGTGCCCGGCCAGCCAGCGGCCGTTCACGTGGCCGAACAGATCGTCCTGGGGGCGGATGGCCGAGTCGACGTGGCTCAGGTCGATACCGGACTTGATCGCACCTACCGTCACCCCATTAGGGTGCCAGACGCGCGGGGACGGCGGAGTTCGAAGCCGCGGGCGCGACCGACGCCGCCCCAGGTACCCTCACGCGCATGCCCGACGAGCAGCCGACGCCGGACGTCGACGACGACGGCCCGCTCATCAGCAGCTACGGCATCGCCTCGGCGGTGTGCGGGGCGGTGGCCGTCATCGCGGTGGCACTCGCCGCGCTGATCTGGACCCAGCACCGCGAGCACACCGATGAGCTGCGCCACCGCGCCGAGGTCATGCAGGCCGCCGCCGAGTGGACGAACGTGCTGATCAACATGAACGCCGACACCGTGGAGACCGACCTGGTCAAGCTCCACGAGGGCACCGTCGGCCAGCTCAACGCCGACTTCGACGCGGCGATGCGGCCCTACCGCGAACTGGTCAAGACCCTCAACGCCCGCACCCGGGGCCAGGTCGACGCGGTGGCGGTCGAGCAGACCTACCGGCCGCCGCCGGGGCAGCAGCGCCCGCCGGCCGAACCGGCGCCCGAGCTGTTCGGCGCCCGCACCGACACCGTGCTGGTGGTGGCGACCTCGATCAGCGAGAACGCCGGCACCGACAAGCCGCGTACGGTGCGCTGGACGCTGCGGCTCGGCGTCTCCGACATCGACGGCAAGTTCCTGATCTCACGGCTGGAGCCGATCCGATGAGATACGCCTGGCGGATCCTGGCCTTCGACGTCGCGCCCCCGCTGGCGGCGATCGCCGCGCAGCTCTACATCGGCGCCGCGCTCGGCTGGCCGCTGTGGTGGGTGTCGGTGTGCTCGATCCTGTGCCTTCTGATCGTCGAGGCGGTGGTGGTCAACGCCGTGCTGGCCCGCCGCGACGGGGTGTCGGTGGGCACCGACGACGACGGCCCGGGGCTGCGGCTGGTGGTGGCCGGTATCGCGGCGGCGGCGCTGGCGGCGGCCGTGGTGGTGGGTTACTTCCGCTGGACGGTGCCCGACCGCACCTTCGACGCCGACAGCTCCGAGGTGGTGCGCATCGCCGGTGCCGTCGCCGAGGCGTCGGCGACGTTCAGCCCGCAGCAGCCCACCGCCTCGATCGACCGCGCCGCCGAACAGATGACCCCGCAGCGCGCCGAGACGTTCAAGAACGAATTCGCCACGGTGGCAAAGGATTTGACAAGTCGCAACGTCACCGCCCAGGCCAGTCTGGTGTCGGCGGGGGTGGAGGCCATCGGCCCCAGTGCCGCCAGTGTCGCGGTGGTGCTGCACGCGGTGCAGAACTCGCCGGGCAGTCCGCCGGCCACCTCGGTGCTGGCGCTGCGGGTGCGGCTGTCCAAGCAGGACGGCCGGTGGCTGGTCGACGATCTGACGCCGATCCACGCGCGCTGACCCGGCCCGGGACTCGGACCAGGGTCAGCCGCGGGGCCCGATCAGCCGGGCATGGTCGACCTTGAGGCAGCGGTCCATCACCACCCGCAGCCCGGCGGCCGCGCCGTCGCGCGCCACCTGCTCGTGCCACAGGCCCTGCTGCAGCCACAGCGTCTTGGCCCCGACCGCGATGGTCTCGGCGAGCACCTCGGGCAGATGCTCGTGGCGGCGGAACACGTCCACCAGGTCCGGGACGACCGGCAGGTCCGCCAGCGACGGGTACACCGGGGCGCCGTCGATCTCGCCGACCGTCGGGTTCACCAGATACAGCTCGTAGTCGCTGGCATTCCTCAGGTACCGCCACACATCGTGGCTGGGCCGCGACGGATCGGCGGACACGCCGACGATCGCGACGGTGCGGGTCTCGCGCAGGATCTTCTCGAGGTCAACCGACACGGCAGGCTCTCCGGGCTGGTCAGTAGCTGAACGTGGTCGCGCCGTCGCCGATCCACTCCCACAGCTGCACGGTGCCGCCGAGTTCGGCGTTGGGCAGGAAGTCGGTCTCGTCGAGCTTCTTGGCCTTCACGCAGATCGGGCACACCAGGTACCGGCCGCCCGCCTTCTCGTAGCGGTCCATCAGTTCGCTCAGCGGGGGACAGCCCGCACAGGCCACCGCCTGCGCCACCCCGGGCACGGCCAGCCGCACCGCCTCCTTGGTCAAGAACATCAACGTCGGGCGGCCGGATTCGGCGGCGCCGACCGCCACCAGGAAGGCCACGGTGACCTTCTCGCTGTCCTCCAACCCGGTGGTCAGGCTGATCGCGGCCTTGTTGCTCATGGCGGGGTCCTTACTGGGGTTACTCGTTTTCGTCGCGGCGGGCGGCTCGCATCTTGGCGAAACGGTCGGAGAGCCGGCGCATCCGCACCATCAGCGACGCCGCCGGGCTGGTGTCGCCGGCCAGGTAGGACTCGAATTCGGCGACGGACACCCCGGTGCGGGACGCGAACTCGTGCCGGCTGAGCCCGGAGCGGTCCAGCATCCCGCGGATCAGCCGCGCCACCTCGGCGCGCTCATTGGCCTCGAGATGTTCGCGGGTGCGTTTGAGCACCTCGGTCAGGGCCTTCGACACCCCGTAGGGCCGGCTGGTGCGCAGCACCTCCTCGACCTGACGCGCGGTACGCCCGAACGGGTCGCGCTTGATCGCGGCCACGATGCGCTGCCACACCGCCAGATCGTCGGCTTCCAGCGCGGCGCGGATTGCGGCGGTGGACCAGAACTCCACCGGCCGGTCGGTGGGCAGCTCGCGGTCCTGCTGCGGCCGCGCGGAGGCGCCGCGGTCGCCGGCGCGACGGGTGTCGCGGATGTCGGGGGTCGCCGTCACCTCGCCTCCTCCAGCATCGCCACCGCCACCTGCAGGCAGCGCTCCCTCACCGTGGTCCAATCGGTCTCCGCCTCCGGACCTGCCATGCGAGTGCCGTACTCATCTGTCGGTTGCGGGTCGGCCAGTCGGCGCACCAACTGCGGCGCCACCCATTGTCTCGTCGAATGCTGTCCACAGTAGTACCGGTCCATCCCCGCCAGAACCTGCGCCACCGTCCGTGCGTCCATCGCGTCGACCAGCTCGGCGAGCTCGGCGTAGTCGCGGGCGCTGTTGCGGCAGAGGATCAGGTAGCCCTTCAACCGCAGCGTCTCCGCGCCGGTCGGGATCTGCAGCCGGTCGCCGGTGGGCAGCTGCACGTTGGTCGTCTCGACCGGGCCGAGCCGTTCCACCGGGGGGTGCTCGAACTCCGACTCGGCCTCCAGCGCGTCCAGCGCCACCGACAGCCGGCCCCGCCACATCGTCACCGGGTGCACCGGCAGCCTGGTGCGCACCGTCTCACCCGCGTCGCGGTGATTGCCGGTCAGCCGGGCGGCGCTGCGCGGCTTCTTCGGGCTGGGGCCGACGGCGGCCGCCCCGGCCAGCGCGCACCCGCTGAACGCCAGCGGGTCGGCCACCGTGATCGTTTCCGGCGAAAGCGATTTCAGTTTGGCCGCGGACTTGACCATCATCCGCAGATCCGCGCCGGACGGCGCCAGCGCCGACAGGTCGTCGGGAATGATGACCAGATCCGGGATGTCGACCTTGGGCAGCGGCTTCTCGAAGTCCACCGACGGCAGGATGCGGGCCAGCCAGCGCGGCACCCACCAGTTCCACTGGTCGAACATCGCCATCAGGGCCGGCACCAGCACCAGCCGCACGATGGTGGCGTCGACCGCGATCGCCACCGCGCACGCCACCCCCAGCTGGGCCACCAGCGGCATCCCGGCGAACGCGAACCCGACGAACACCGCGATCATGATCAGCGCGGCGCTGGTGATGGTGCGGGCGCTGGTGCTCACCCCGTGGGCGACCGCATCGTGGGTGTCCTGCGTCTGCAGGAACCGCTCCCGGATGCGGGTCATCAGGAAGATCTCGTAGTCCATCGACAGGCCGAACGTCATGGCCAGCACCAGCGGCGGAATGGTGCTGTCCAGCGACGCGATCGGCTCGAAACCCAGCGCCGAGAACCAGCCCCACTGGAACACCACGACCAGGCTGCCGTAGGCGGCGGCGACCGACAGCACGGTCATCAGCACACCCTTGATCGCCAGCACCGGCGAGCGGATCGCGATCAGCAGCATCACGAACGCGATCACCGCGACGAACACGAACACCAGCGGCTGGGTGGCCGACACCCGGTCGTCGAAGTCCTTGATCAGCGCGGTCGGGCCGCCGACGTCGATGCGCACGTCGCCGAGATCGGGGATGCGCGGCAGCTGTTCACGCATCCAGTCGACGGTGTCGCGGGCCGCCATGTCCTCCGGGTCCACCGACAGCACCGCCGACAGCAGCGCGTGCCGATAGTCCGCGCCGAACACCGGCGGTCCCACCGACACCACGTTCGGCCCCTCGGACATGCGGGCGCGGATCGCCTCGAGCACCGGCTCCTTGCTCGTGGCCGAGGCGGCGTTGCCGTCCGGGAAGCTCACCAGCACCCGGATCGGGCCCAGCGCGCCGGCGCCGAGCGCCTCGGCCGCGGCATTGACCCCGCCGCGGATCTCGTGGGTGGGGTCGAACTGCCGCTGCATGCTGTTGCCCAGCGCCATCACGCACGCCGGGGCGGCGAGTATCAGCAGCACCAGCGACGCGGCCAGCGCCGACAACCACGGCCGGCGCATCACGCTGCCGGTCCAGCGGGTCCAGAACGGCGACCGGGTGGTGTCCGCGCGCCGCGACCAGTGCAGGTACGACGAGCGTTTGGCGGCCGCTTTGCCGAAGGTCGCCAGCACCGCCGGGATCAGCGTCGTGGAGGTCAGCACCGCGACCGCGACCGCCAGGATGGCGCCGGTGGCCATCGACCGCAGCACCGGGGTGTTGATCAGGTAGATGCCGCTCAGCGACGCGATCACGGTGAGCCCGGACAGCACCACGGCCAACCCGGAGGTGGCCATGGCGGCGTCGGCGGCGTCGGCGGTCTCCCGGCCGGCGCGCAGCTCCTCGCGGAACCGCATGAGGATGAACAGCGAATAGTCGACCGCCAGCGCGATGCCGAACATCGACACCGTCGAGGTCACGAACACCGACATGGTGGTGTACATCGACAGCAGGTACACCACGCCCATGGTCACCACGACCGTGCACCCGCCGAGCAGCAGCGGCACCGCCGCGGCGGCCAGCGAGCCGAACACCGCCAGCAAAACAATCAGGACGATCGGAAGGTTCCATTTCTCGGCCTGGGCGATGTCCTGTTTGGTCGCCTCCGAGGCCGCGGCGCCGAGCGCGCCCTGCCCGATGACGTAGAGCTTGACCCGGCCGTCCTGGATCTCGCCGGGCTCCTCGCCGTTGATCCCGATCTTCTTGCGCAGCTGTTTGGCGACGTCGACCGCGCCGGTGTTGTTGAAGTCCAGCTGCAGGGTGACGACGTACGGCCGGTCCGGCTGCGGCGGCGGCTGCGCCGGGTTGGGCGCCACCGTCACGCTCGGCACCTCGGCCGCCGTGCGCTCCAGGAACGCCACGGCGGCGTTCATGTCGTCGTAGGAGGCGTCCGCGCGCGGGGCGGCGACCAGCGCCAACGGCGAGGCGCCCTGGTCGGGGAAGTATTCCTCGAGCTCCCGCTGCACCCGCAGCGACTGCGAACCCTCGACCTCGAACCCGCCGCCGGTGAGATTGTGCGACTGGGTCAGGGCCAGATACACCGACGGCACCAGCAGAAGCAGCCAGCCAGCGAACACTGCCCAACGGAACCTGCGCAGGGCGCCGCTCAACCGCAACATGAAGTGCTGGATGGTGAACTCCCCGCTTTCTCCCCGGCTTCCTCCCGTGCCGCGTGCGGCCTTGCAGCGTGAGCGTACCGCAGGTTACGGGTTCTGCGCGGGGTGTGCAGCGAGCCCAGCAACCATACCGGGCGGCCGTTCGGCGTTCCCGTTCGCGCGGCGAACACCGGCGCGGGCATCGGTCGTCGATAACCGCCCGCGGCTGCGGCCAGCAAAGTTCGCTGTGCGATTGGCCCGCCGGCGCAAGCAATGGCAGTATGTGCGCTGGCCGGGTTCGGCCGGTGGTCGGGGGCCCAAATCGTCGTTGGCGAACGGCGGCCGTTCGCCACCCGTGAGGAGTGTGTATGACACCGACTGCCCGTTCACCGAAGTCCGTGCGCTCCGCAGGGCGGCGCGCCCGCTGCGGCGCGTTCGCCGGTGCGCTCGGCGCGGCCGCGCTGGTCGCGGCGCTGGGCCTGGCGGGGAACTCGGCGACCGCCGCTCCGGATCCGTGCGCGGCCAGCGAGGTGGCCAAGACCGTCGGCTCGGTCGCGACCTCGATCGGTGAGTACCTCGAGGAGCATCCGCAGACCAACGCCGCGCTGACCACGATCTCCAAACAGCAGGCCGGGCCGCAGTCGGTGGCCGCGCTCAAGGCCTACCTGGACGCCAACCCGGACGTCGGTAAGGACCTGCAGGAGTTGCAGCGGCCGCTGACCACGCTGTCCGGCCGGTGCCGGCTGCCGCTGACGATGCCGCAGTTGCTGGGGTTGATGCAGGCCGCGCAGCAGGGCGGCGCCGGTGCCCCGGCGGGTTTGCCAGGCGGGCAGCCGAGCGCGCAGACGGTGGGGCTGCCCGGGGCTGCCACCCCTGCCAATCCGGCTCCGGCGGGCACTGCCCGGCCTGGCTCGGCGACGTTGCCGACGGCGCCGATCGCGGGCCTGCCCTGAGCCGCGCCGTGCCGGTGCGCGTCCGCCCCGGCCCCGATTAGCTGGGCGTTTGTGATTTCCTGCGGCGCCGTTGACGCCATCGCAGGAAACTGCCGTCACATTCTGCTTAGCTTTTTGTGTCGATAACCGCTCGTGGTTACGGCTTCTCCACTTCCGACGAAGGAGCTTGTCCATGTTGCTCTCAGCCCGTACTGCTCGGCGTGCGGTTGCTGGCGCGCTCGGTACCGGCGCGGTCGCCGGTGCGATGGTGTTCGGTGCCATGCCGTTGGCCGCCGCGGAAGCGCCGCCGAACTGCACCGCCGCCGACCTGGCCGGCGTCGCCGCGGGGGTGTCCGCCGCCACCTCCGCCTACCTGCACACCCATCCCGACGTGAACTGGTTCTTCACCGGCCTCGAGGGACTGGACCGCCATGAGGTCCGGGAGAAGGTCCAGGACTACCTGGACAAGAATCCGCAGGTCAAGGCGGAGCTGACGGCCATCCGCCAGCCGCTGGTGGACCTGAAGAACCGCTGCGGGGACATCGACGGCGACGGCATCGCCGACAGCTGAGCGGAAGACCCACAGACGCTGACGGCCCGGGCGTTCGGTCCTCGACGGCGCGACTGCCTGTCGGAGGGACCGGATTCCCGGGCCGTCATGTGTGGACCCGATGCCGCCGGGTCCGGCGTCAGCCGTGGTGGACGCGGGAGCGGCGGACCAGCGCGATCACCGCGCGCCAGCCGAGCAGCAGCACGGCCGTCGACAGCGACGCCACCACGATGAAACTCGGCGCGGTGCCCGCCGAGGTCGCCTTCCGCAGCAGCATGCCCACCACGATGGTGGCGACCCACACCGTCACCCCGGTCGGCAGCAGCGCCGGCGGACGCCGCCACCCACGCGACACCAGCCATCCGGCCCCCGCGCCGATCAGGAACGGCCACGACGTCTCGGCGACACCGGACGGCGTCAGCGCCTCGGCGTGACTGCTCCGGCCCACGGTGCAGAACACCACCACGCACACCAGGTCGGCCGCCAGCGCCGCGATCGCGGTGCGGCCGGGGGATCTATCGCTCACTCGTCTCCTATCGGGGCATCCAGCTCGGCGTCGGTACGGAAGTCGGCCCGGAACATGAAGAAGAACACCACCCAGCCGATCGCGGCGATGTAGATCCAGCTGATCAACCGGTAGATGAGCATGGCCGAGATCGCCGCGGCCAACGGCATTCCGGCCGACACCAGCCCGGGCACCAGCACCGCCTCGACCATCAGCAGCCCGCCGGGCATCAGCGGGATCGACCCGGCCGCCCGCGCCGCGGCATACGCGACCACCACGCCCAGCACCGACGGCCGCCCACCGGCGGCGTAGCAGGCGAACAACAGCGTCGCCACCCCGGTGACCAGCGTCATCATCGACCAGGTGAGCGCCACCGCCATCTGCCGGCGGCTCAGCTTGACCGCTTCGAGCTGGTTCAGCAGGTCACGCCACCGGTGCAGACCGTGATCGGTGGGCTTGGCGCGCAGGTAGTTCACCCACGACAGCACCCGCACCCCGGTGCCGTCGAGCAACTCCGGCCGCGACGCCACCGCCTGCGCCAGCACGATCAGCAGCACGAACCCGGCGAGGGTGAAGACCAGCGAGAACGGGTTCTGTTTCGCGCCGAGGAAGAAGGCGCTGCCCAGGGCGAGCAGCGCCAGGCTGATCACCTGCAGCGCCCCGGACATCACCAGCTGCCACGAGGCCACCACCGGGCTGGCGCCCCACAACCGCTGCTGACGGTAGATGAACGTCGCCGACAGCACCGGCCCGCCGGGCAGCGTCGTGCTCAGCGAATTACCGGCGTAGAACGCGGCCTGAGACCGCCACTGGCGCACCGGAACCCCGGCCGAGCGCAGCAGTTTGCGCTGGATGTCGCCGAAGAAGTGCATCGAGGCCATCGCCGCCGCGGCCGCGGCCAGCACCCACCACCATTTCGCCGTGTACAGGCTGTGCCAGGCCTGGGCCAGCTGGTCCCACACCAGGGCCACCTCGACGGCCAGCACCACCGCGACGACGGCGAGGATCGCCCAGCGCAGCCACCAGTACCTGCTGCGCGTCGGTGGACCCGCACCGACGAGCTGTGCCGCGGCGTCGTGTGACACGCCCTAAGACTAGAACCTCTAGTCGCCGATTCCCGACGCCGTCGGCGCGTTGCCGCCGGCCGTTACGCTATCGGGATGCCAGCGGGTCTCTCTGATGACGACCGGGCGGTGACGCCCCTGGTCCGGAAGGCGGCCGCGTGGTCGTGGCGGCTGCTGGTCATCTTCGCGGCCATCGTCGTGCTGCTGTGGACCGTGAAACGCCTCGAGGTCATCGTCGTTCCGGTCGCGTTGGCGACGATCCTGGCGGCGCTGCTGCTGCCGGCGGTCGACTGGCTGGACCACCGCGGCGTGCCGCGCGGCGCGGCGGTGGCGTTGACGCTGCTGAGCGGACTGGCGCTGGTCGGCGGCATCCTCACCTTCGTCGTCACCCAGTTCATCAAGGGCGCACCGGATCTCATCGAACAGGTCAGCCGCAGCGTGGAGGGGGTGCGCGACTGGCTGATCACCGGGCCGCTGGAGCTCAGCCGCGAACAGATCCAGAGCGCCGGCGACGCGTTCGTGCAGGCGCTGCGCGACAACGAGGAACGGTTGGCCCGCGGCACGGTGTCGACGGCCACCGCGGTCACCGAGATCGTCACCGGTGCCGTGCTGGTGCTGTTCACGCTGATCTTCCTGCTGCACGGCGGGCGCAACATCTTCTCGTTCGTCACCCTGATCGTGCCCGCCACGGTGCGCAACCGGGTGCGTGACGCCGGCCGGGCCGGGTTCTACTCGCTGATCGGCTATGTGCGGGCCACCTTCCTGGTGGCGCTCATCGACGCGATCGGCATCGGCACCGGCCTGGCGATCATGGGTATCCCGCTGGCGTTGCCGCTGGCGTCGCTGGTGTTCCTCGGCGCGTTCGTCCCGCTGGTCGGTGCGGTGATCACCGGGTTCCTGGCGGTGATCGTCGCGCTGATCGCCAAGGGCTGGATCTTCGCGCTGATCACGCTGGGGCTCATCGTCGCCGTGCAACAGGTGGAAGGCCATGTGCTGCAGCCGCTGGTGATGGGCCGGGCGGTGTCGATCCACCCGCTGGCGGTGGTGCTGGCGATCGCCTCGGGCGGTGTGCTGGCCGGCATCATCGGCGCGCTGCTGGCGGTGCCGGTGCTGGCGTTCCTCAACAGCGCGGTCCGGGTGCTGGTGGCCGAGGACCCCGACGCCGCCGAGGCGGCGCTCGTCGCCTCCGACGAACCGGTCATCAAGGCGCCCTCCGACGACATCGACGAACCCGCCGATCAGGCCGACACCCGCACCGGCGACGCCTGACCGGTCCGGCTACAGCCGGCCCTCGCGGCGCAACAACTCCTGCGCGCTGACCCCGTTGCCGCGGCCGCGACGCTCGTCGTCGTCACCGTGCGCCCCCTCGGCGGCGGGCTGGGCCTCGAACTTCTCCGTGGCGTCCGGGTCGTGCTGCCGCGCGAACGCGGTCGTCGGGGCGTTACCGGCCTCGTCCTCCGGCGGCGGGACCGGCCGCGCGGGCTGTGCCGGCCGCTGCGGACCCATCGCCCGGGTGGGCTCACCCGACGGACGCGGCGGCTGCCCCGGCTGGCGGGGCTGTTCGGGCCGGGGATTCGACCCGCGCAGTTCGCCCAGCCACGACTCGATCTCCCGGTCCTCCCGCGGCGGCGGCTGCTGACGCGGAGCCGACCGGGTGAACTGCCGGGTGGCCGCTGCCGCCTGGTTGACCGCACCGCGAACCACGTTGCGCGCGAACGACATCCGCGTGGTCTGCGCCTCCGTCTCGGGCGGCCGGTTGGTTCGGATGCGGGTGGTGCCGACATCGGACGGGCCGGCCGGGACACGGGCGGGGGCCGCGCGGCCGGCGCCGGCCGCCGGATGGGTCGGATCCATGGGCGGACGCGGCCGGGCCGCCGGGGCCGCGCCCACCCCCATCAGCGCCTCCGGATGCGCATCGGGCTCGCGCACCGCCGGTTTGCGCTCGTCGGGCAGTTCGGTCTCGCCCAGACCCAGCCGCTGCTGCAGCCGCTTCATCCACAGCGGCGCCCACCAGCAGTCGTCGCCGAGCAGCTTCATGATCGCCGGCACCAGGAACATCCGGACGATGGTGGCGTCCAGCAGCAGCGCGATGAGCAGGCCGAACGCCAGGTACTTCATCATCACCAGGTCGGAGAACACGAACGCGCCGGCCACCACCGCCAGCACCAGGGCGGCGCCGGTGATCAGCCGGCCGGTGGTCGCGGTACCGATCCGGATCGCCTCGGCGGTCGACATGCCCCGCTCGCGGGCCTCGACCATGCGCGACACCAGGAACACCTCGTAGTCGGTCGACAGACCCCAGATCACCGCGATGATCAGGCCGATCATCGGCGCCATCAGCGGCTGCGGGGTGTAGTTCATCAGGCCCGAGCCGTGGCCTTCGATGAACATCCAGGTCAGCACGCCCATGGTCGAGCCCAGCGTGAGCGCGCTCATCACCGCGGCCTTGATCGGCAGCACCACCGATCCGAACGCCAGGAACATCAGGATCGTGGTGGTGATGATCAGGATCGTCACCATCTCCGGCAGCTTGTCGAACAGGCTGTGGATGCTGTCCTGTTCCAGAGCCGGTGTGCCGCCCACGGACAGCTGAATCCCGCGCGGCGCCGGGATCGCCCGCAGCTCGTCGATCTTCTTGGCGGCGTCGTTGCGGTCGATCAGACCGTTCTGGATCACCCGCACCGAGGGGTCCTTGGTGCCCTCGTCGGTGGCGTTGCGTTCCTGCCACATGTTCGCCGGATTGTCATCGGGGCGAACGAATCCCGGGATCGTCATGGCCCGGTTGCGGATCTCGGCCACCTGCTGGTCGGTGACCGGTTCGCCGTTGGTGTTCTCGATGACGATGGTCAGCGGTTCGGTGCGGAACCCGGGGAACGACGCGTCGAACTCCTCCTGCGCCATCCGGACCGGGTTGTCCGGCGGCAGGTACTTCTCGCTGATGCCGCCCAGCGACAGCTGGCCCAGCGGGATGATCAGCAGGATCATCAGGACGATGATCGGCGCGGCGAACGCGATGGGCCGCTTCATCACCCGGTTGACCAGCTTGCCCCAGAAGCCCTGCTCGACCTCGGCGCGGGTCTTGGTGCGCTGGGTCTTCTCCGCCAGCCAGGTCAGCAGCAACACCATCGGCTTGCGCACCGTCGCGTTGAAGTGCGCGCCCGCCAGCGCCGCCGCGGTGCCGGCGACGAACACCAGGATGCCCACCACCAGCCAGAAGATGGCCGGGTCGAGTTTGCCGTTGTCGTAGAGCCGGTACAGCGCCCAGCCGACCCAGGCGAACGACCCGATGTAGCCGAGCAGCAACCCGATCGCCGCGAAGTTGGCGCCCCTGTCGTGGGTGCGTTTGATCTGCGCCCGCGCCAGGTGGCCCAGCGGGATGGCGGCGAACGGGATCAGCAGGCCCAGCGGGATCGTCGCGATCGCCAGCGGGTTGGTGCGGGCGGTGGTGTGCTCGGCGGATACCGGGTAGGGCTCGGTGAACCGCAGCAGGGTGCGCACGCCGAGCGCGTCGACGTTGCGGCCGAGGATGCCGAGCACCGCGGCCAGCACGGTGATCGACAGGATCGCGGCCAGCATGACCGACGCGATGATCGCGTAGGTGATCGACTTCAGGAAGCCCTGCGGGAACAGCAGCAGCGGCACCGAGGAGGCCACCAGGATCACCGCGGAGAACATGATGGTGCGGCCCGAGGTCATCACGGTGCGGCGCACCGCCGCCTCGGTGTCGTAGCCCTCGGCGATCTCCTCCCGGAACCGGCTCACCATGAACAGGCCGTAGTCGACCGCGATGCCCAGGCCCATCAGCGTCACCACCGGCTGGGCGAAGAAGTGCACCGGCATGAACTCGGCCAGCAGCCGCATGATGCCCAGCGCGCCGGCGATGGTCAGGCCGCCGGTGATGCCCGGCAGCGCGGCGGCGACCACACCGCCGAACACGAAGAACAGCACGACGCAGACCAGCGGGATGGCCGCGACCTCGGCGCGGCGCTGGTCCTCGGCGATGGTGCCGGTCAGCTCGCTGGCCAGCGGGTTGAGGCCGGCCAACTGCACCTTGCCGCCGTTGATCTCCTGCAGCGCCGGTTCGATCGCCTGGTAGTTCTTGAGGATGTCGTCGTCGGTGTCGCCCTTGAGCGGGATGCTGACGAAGGTCTTGGACAGGTCCGAGGTCTTCATCGCCTGGACCTTGGCGTCGTCGACGTTCGGCGCCCGCAGCCAGCCGACCCAGCCGACGATCTGGTCCGGGTGGTCCTCGACGACCTTGTTCAGCTCGTCGGTGACCTGCTTCATCCAGGCCGGATCGTCGACCTTCTTCCCGTCCGGCGGTTCGAGCACCGCCACCACGTGGCTCGTGCGGTCGCGGCCGTACACTTCATCGGCCACCACCGAGGCGTGCACCGAGTTGCTGCCCTCGTCATAGAAGCCGCTCTGGGTGACGTGGTTGCCGAGGCTGATGCCATAGACGCCGCCACCGAGACAGAGTGCGACCATGACGCCGATCACGATGTACCGATATCGGTACACCGTTCGACCCCACCAGGCGAACACGTGAGCTCCTTAACTATTCAGCGGTGACCTGCGCATGTCTTTCAGTTGTTGACGCGCGAGGTCAGTAGCGAAGACAGCGGCCGGAACGGCTGCAGCCAGGCCCCTTGCTCGGGCAACGAATCCAGTCCGATTCGTGGTAACGGCTCCCGGAACACACCAGGGATGTCCTCCAGGTCGACGAATTCCAAGGTATCCGACGCTAGCGCCCAACTTGCGTGTTCGCGAAACCCCAGTACCTGCACGGGCACGCCGTCGCGCGCGATCTCTTCCAGCGGCTCCTTGAACGCTTGACCGTCGGCCGACGCTACCAGCACCCCGGCCAGCCCCTCCGACCGGCGCAGCGCGATGTGGTTGAGCATGTCGGTGTCGACGTCGGAGTCCTCGTCGATCTTGGGTTTGGCGAAGACCGCGAAACCCACGTTGCGCAGCGCCTCCACCCAGGGCCGGACCACCTCGGCGCTGCCCGGGGCGATGTTGGTGAAGACGGTGGCCTCGGGCTCCAGCGAGACGTCGGGGCGCCGGGCGGACAGTTCGGCGGTCCACGACAGCAGCCAGCGGCCCAGCGCGTCGAAGCGGGGGCGGTGCGCGGCGGTGGGCCGGCCGCCGAGGATCGAGCCGAGCCCCATGTCCAGGTTCGGGGCGTCCCACACCAGCAACACCCGTTTGGTGCCGGCGGGCGACCCCGGTGCGGTGGTGGCCGGTGCGGTGGGGGCTGGGGCCGGGTGCTCGGTGCCGGCGGCGGCCGGCGCGGGGACGTCGGGGTCGGCCACGGGGGTCTCGCCGGGCGCGGTCGGCGCGGCGATGCTGTCGCTGACCGCTCCGGCGGCGCTGATATCGGCGTCTACGGCGTGGGGGGCGTGTCGATGTTCGGTGAGGCTCATGGTTTTTTCTCCCAGAGCAGTTCGGCGATCGGGCTGCCCGCCCGGTGCGCCTTCTCCTCGTACTTCGTCACCGGTCGCCGTACGGAGATGGGCAGATCGTCGTCGGGGCCGACGTGGCGCAGTCGCGGTTCGGCGTCGCCGACCTCGGCGATGTGTTCGGCGTACCCCGGATGGTCGGTCGCGACATGCAGCACGCCGCCCGGGCGCAGCCGGTCGGCGATCAGCGCCACCGTCGCGGGCTGGATGAACCGGCGCTTGTGATGGCGCGCCTTGGGCCACGGATCCGGGAAGAACACCCGCACCCCGGTCAGCGACTCGGATCCGAACATGTGCTCGAGCACGTCGACACCGTCGCCGCGGACCAGCCGGATGTTGGTGACGTTCTCCCGCTCGATCGCCGACAGCAGCTGGGCCAGGCCCCGCCGGTACACCTCCACCGCCACCACGTCGATATGGGGTTCGGCCTTGGCCATCTGCAGTGTCGAGCTACCCGAGCCGCACCCGACCTCCACCACGACCGGAGCCTCCCGGCCGAACCACGCCACGGTGTCGAGCCGGGGCGCCGGCCCGTCGGCGTCGCGGGCGTGCATGCCCATCTCCGGCCACAACCGGTCCCAGGTGGCCTGCTGCGCCGGGGACAGCTTGGTCCGTCGGGTGCGGAAGCTCGTCACCCGGGGGAACCGGTAGGGGCCGGCAGGCTGGGCCGCCCCGTCGGTGCGGTCGGCCGCCTCGGCGACCTCAGACCCGGGCAAATGCATTTGTCCATCGTCGCTCATCGGCGCTTCAGTGCTCGCATCGTGGTGCAGATTGATACCCAACAGTTGTCTTGTCCTCAGCAGCGTCGTCCGGGCGTCCCCGGGTCCCGGCCGTCGCGGGATCTATCCCCAGCCTGACAGAACAGCCGCTCGCGGAGCACCCCGCGGCGGTGTCACTATCGTCGGACCACCCTCGGTGGTGCGGCCGATCGATCCGGGGAGGCAGGCCCGATTCTCGTCGATGAACTGGCGCGGTTCGCGCAACTGAGCAGCAACCGTCGGATGTCGGCCATCGTCGGGCCGATCGTCCGGCGGCTGCGCGCGCCGCTGCGGGTGGCGGTGCTGGGACGCGCGGGGGTGGGCCGGCGGACCGTGGCCGCGGCGCTGTCGGCGGCCGGCACCGCGGTCACCGACGACCCGGCCTCGGCGCAGCTGCGGGCCGTCGTGGTCGCCGAGACGCTCAAGCCCGAGGACCGGGCGCTGATCGCCGCCGGCGGCCAGCCCACCCTGGTCGTGCTCAACAAGGCCGACCTGGCCGGGTTCGGGGAAGGCGGGCCGATAGCCGCGGCGCGGCGGCGCGCCGCACGGCTGCGCGCGCTCACCGGGGAGCCGACGGTGCCGATGGTCGCGCTGCTGGCCACCGCCGACGTCGACGACGAGCTGGGCGCCGCGCTGCGGGTGCTGGTCCGCACGCCGGCCGACCTGACGTCGACCGATTCCTTCCTGTCCGGGGACCACCCGCTGCCGGTCGAGGTCCGGCGGCGGCTGCTGGCCGCGCTGGACCGGTACGGCATCGCCCATGCGTTGCTCGCGCTGGCCAGTGGGACCGACCCCGACCTGCCCGCCCTGCTGCGCCGGCTCAGCCTGCTCGACGAGGTGCTCGCCGCGCTGCACGCGGTCGGCGCGCCGGTGCGCTACCGGCGGCTGCAGCGTGCGCTCACCGAGCTGCGGGCGCTGGCCGCCCGGACCCGCGACGACGAGCTCGCCGCCCTGCTGGCCGCCGACGACACCGTGCTGGCCGAGATGACCGCAGCCGTCGAGGTGGTGGAGGCCGCCGGGCTGCGGGTCGACCGGGCCGACGACCCGGCCGCCCACCTGCGCCGCGCCCGGCACTGGCGCCGCTACCGCGACGGGCCGGTCACCCCGCTGCACCGCAGCTGCGCCGCCGCGATCTGCCGCGGATCGCTGCGACTGCATGCGAGGCCCCGATGAGCGCACCGATCGCGGCCGCCGATGCCCTGATCACCGGCGCCCTGATCACCGGCGCCCTGGGGTCGGCCGAACCGCCGCCGGCACCCGACGCCCGCCTGGTGCTGGTCGCCGGTCCCGAGCTGGCCGGCGCCACCGGCCTGGCCGCCGCGCTGCGCGAACGGCTGCCCGGGTGCACCGTCGTCGAGGAACGAGTCGAAGAAGCAATCGCCGGGACCGTCCCGGCGGCGGTGGTGTTCGCCGTCTCGGCGGTCGCGCCGCTGACCGAATCCGACTGCCGGCTGGTCGACGCGGCCGCCGCCGACACCGACCTGGTGGTGGGGGTGGTGACCAAGATCGACACCCACCGCGGCTGGCGCGAGGTGCTCGCCGCGGACCGGGAGCTGCTGGCCCGCCACGACGACCGGTACCGGTCGGTGCCGTGGGTCGGCGCGGCCGCCGCACCCGACCTCGGCGACCCGATCCTCGACGAGCTGGTGGCCCTGCTTGAGCGGCGGCTGGCCGATCCGGACACGCTGCGCCGCAACCGGCTTCGCGGCTGGGAGGTGCGGCTGCAGCGCGCCGTCGACGCCGGCGAACGCGAGGTGACCGGGCACCGGCGCCGGGTCGCGGCGCTGCACCGGGACCGCGCCGCGGAACTGCGCCGCCACCGGCTGGCCAGAACCGAGCAGGCCATCGCGCTGCGCGGCCGGCTGCAGCAGGCGCGGGTGCGGCTGGCGCACCTGGCGCGCAACCGCACCACCGCGATGCGCGCCGAACTGGCCGAGGACGCCGCCGGTATCCGGCGGCGCACCCGCGACCGGTTCACCGCCCACACCCGCGACCGGGTCGGCGCGGTGATCGCCGCGGTGGACGCCGCGGTCACCGACGAGCTGGACCGTCTGGCGGCCGCGCTGGGGCTGTCCGCCCCGCCGCCGGCCGGGCCGCCGATTCCGCCCGAACTGCCCGGCCCGCCGCTGCGGTCCCGACGGCTCGAGGCCCGGTTGACGATGGTGCTCGGCGCCGGCTTCGGGCTCGGCATGGCGCTCATGGTGACCCGGCTGGTCGCCGGGCTGGCGCCCGGGATGACGACGGCCGGGGTGGCCGCCGGCGCGCTGCTGGGCCTGGCGTCGACCGGCTGGCTGGTGGGCGTCCGCGGTCTGCTGCACGACCGCGCGGTGCTGGACCGCTGGCTGTCCGACGTCGCCGCCCGGCTGCGCTCGGCGGTGGAGGAGCGGGTGGCCTCGCGGGTGCTGGCCGCCGAGACCGCGCTGGCCGGGCAGCTGGCGCACCGCGAGGAGTCCGAGCGCGCCCGGGCCGCCGAGCGCCTCGCCGCGATCGACGCCGAGCTGCGCCGGCGCACCGCCGAGGTCGCCGCCGCCCGGGAGCGTCAGGCCCGCCGGTCCGCGCCGCTGCGCGCCGCCCTCGCCGCGGTCCGCGCCGAGCTGTACGGCGCCCGGAACCGGCCCGATGCGGGCCGAGGACCGGTCGAACGGCCGGGGACCGCGCCCGAAACCGGCTTCTGAATCGATCAACCGCCCCGTTAGGGCCTCTGAATCGTTCCTGTGAGAGATCCGACTTGATCCCGATTAACCCTCGGCCGGTCTGTGACGTTAACCTCGTTAGTACGGCGACGACGACGTGCCGCCCTGTTGCATTGGTGTGACACGCTCGGCGTCTGGAGTCCTGGCAGAACACGTAAACAGGAGATTTCGATGACCGCAGCGACTATTCCGGGTCTGGACAACGCACCGACGAAGCACAAGGAGCTGCTCGCCTGGGTCCGGGAGGTCGCTGAGCTCACGCAGCCCGAACGCGTCGTGTTCTGCGACGGCTCCGACGAGGAGTACCAGCGGCTGTGCGACAAGCTCGTCGAGGCCGGCACCTTCATCAAGCTCAACGAGGAGAAGAAGCCCAACTCGTATCTGGCGCAGTCCGATCCCTCGGACGTGGCGCGGGTGGAGTCCAGGACCTTCATCTGCACCGAGCGGCAGATCGACGCCGGCCCCACCAACAACTGGATGGACCCGGCCGAGATGCGCCGGACCATGACCGACCTGTACCGGGGCTGCATGCGCGGCCGCACCATGTACGTGGTGCCGTTCTGCATGGGCCCGCTCGGCGCCGACGACCCGAAGCTGGGCGTGGAGATCACCGACTCCGAGTACGTCGTCGTCTCGATGCGCGTGATGACCCGGATGGGCAAGGCCGCGCTGGACAAGCTCGGTGAGGACGGCTTCTTCGTCAAGGCGCTGCACTCGGTGGGCGCGCCGCTGGAGCCCGGCCAGAAGGACGTGCCGTGGCCGTGCAACGAGACGAAGTACATCACCCACTTCCCGGAGACCCGGGAGATCTGGAGCTACGGCTCCGGCTACGGCGGCAACGCGCTGCTGGGCAAGAAGTGCTACTCGCTGCGCATCGCCTCGGCGATGGCCCACGACGAGGGCTGGCTCGCCGAGCACATGCTGATCCTCAAGCTGATCAGCCCGGAGAACAAGGCCTACTACATCGCCGCCGCGTTCCCGTCGGCGTGCGGTAAGACCAACCTCGCGATGATCCAGCCCACCATCCCGGGCTGGCGCGCCGAGACCCTCGGCGACGACATCGCCTGGATGCGGTTCGGCAAGGACGGCCGGCTCTACGCGGTGAACCCGGAGGCCGGGTTCTTCGGCGTGGCGCCGGGCACCAACTGGTCGTCGAACCCGAACGCGATGCGGACCATCTCGGCCGGCAACACCGTGTTCACCAACGTCGCGCTGACCGACGACGGCGACGTCTGGTGGGAGGGCCTCGAGGGCGAGCCGCAGCACCTGATCGACTGGAAGGGCCGCGACTGGACGCCGGAGTCGGGCGAGAACGCCGCCCACCCGAACTCGCGCTACTGCACCCCGATGTCACAGTGCCCGGTGCTGGCCCCGGAGTGGGACGACCCGCAGGGCGTGCCGATCTCGGCGATCCTGTTCGGCGCCCGCCGCAAGACCACGGTGCCGCTGGTCACCCAGGCCAACAGCTGGCAGCACGGGGTGTTCCTGGGCGCCACCATGGGCTCCGAGCAGACCGCCGCGGCCGAGGGCAAGGTCGGCACCGTGCGCCGCGACCCGATGGCCATGCTGCCGTTCCTGGGCTACAACGTCGGCGACTACTTCGCGCACTGGATCGACATCGGCAAGCAGTCCGATGAGTCCAAGATGCCGAAGATCTTCTTCGTCAACTGGTTCCGCCGCGGCGACGACGGCCGCTTCCTGTGGCCGGGCTTCGGCGAGAACAGCCGGGTGCTCAAGTGGGTCATCGAGCGCGTCGAGGGCAAGGCCAACGGCCGCACCACCCCGATCGGCGTGGTGCCCACCGCCGACGACCTCGACCTGGAGGGCCTGGACGTGGATCCGGCCGACGTGGACGCCGCCCTGGCGGTCAACGTCGACGAGTGGCGCGAGGAGATCCCGCTGATCGAGGAGTGGTTCGAGTTCGTCGGTGAGAAGCTGCCGACCGGCATCAAGGACGAGTTCGAGGCGCTCAAGCAGCGGCTGGCCGACGCCGAGAAGTAACCCCTCCGGTTTTTCCCGCGAACAGACGCGAAACCCCCCAGATCCCACGTGGCTGGGGGGTTTTCGCGTCTGCTGGGCACGAAAAGCAGCCACTTGACACATGTCAACTATCGGCGTCGTAAAGTCGAGCCATGCAAATTCGTGAACACGCCGAGGCCACCCCGGACAAGCCCGCCGTGATCCTGCACCCGGAGCCGGCGGTCGTGGTGACCTACCGCGAGCTCGAGGAGCGCGCCAACCAACTGGCCCACCACTTCCGTCAGGCCGGCCTGGTCGAGGGCGACACCGTGGCCATCCTGATGGAGAACAACGAGCACGTGCACGCGGCGATGTGGGCGGCCCGCCGCAGCGGGTTGTACTACGCGGTGATCAACACCCACCTCACCCCCGCCGAGGCGGCCTACATCGTCGACAACAGCGGGGCCAAGGCCATCATCGGCTCGCGGGCCATGCGCGGCGTGTGCGAACAACTGGCCGAACACCTGCCCAACGGGCTGCCGGAGCTGCGGCTCATGGCCGACGACGATCTCGACGGCTGGCAGCGCTATCCCGAGTGCGTGGCGCAGCATCCGGTCACCCCGATCCCCGACGAGCTGGAGGGCGACCTGCTGCAGTACTCGTCGGGAACCACCGGGCGGCCCAAGGGGATTCGGCGCAAGCTGCCGCACGTGCCGCCGGCGGAGGCCCCGAGCGCGCTGACCGTGCTGCTGGGCGCGGTCCAGATCGACTCGAACTCGGTGTACCTGAGCCCGGCGCCGCTGTACCACACCGCGCCGTGCATGTGGACGATGGCGGCCCAGTCGATGGGCGTGACCACGGTGGTCATGCGCAAGTTCGATCCGGAAGAGGCGCTGCGGGCGATCGAGAAGTACCGGGTGACCTCCGGACAGTTCGTGCCCGCGATGTTCGTGCGGATGCTCAAGCTGCCCGAGGAGGTCCGCAGCAAGTACGACCTGTCGAGCCTCAAGCGGGTGGTGCACGCCGCCGCGCCGTGCCCGATCGACATCAAGAAGCAGATGATCGACTGGTGGGGCCCGGTCGTCGACGAGTACTACTCGTCCTCGGAGGGCGCGGGCATCACCTTCATCACCGCCGAGGAATGGCTCAAACACCCCGGCTCGGTGGGCAAGCCGCTGATCGGGGTGGCGCACATCCTCGACGAGAACGGCGACGAGCTCCCCACCGGGCAGGCCGGCCAGATCTACTTCGACATGGGCGGCCTGATGGAGTTCGAGTATCACAAGGACCCGCAGAAGACCGCCGAGTCACGCTCCAAGCAGGGCTGGGTGACCGTCGGCGACGTGGGCTACCTCGACGAGGAAGGCTATCTGTTCCTCACCGACCGCAAGCACCACATGATCATCTCCGGCGGGGTGAACATCTACCCGCAGGAGGCGGAGAACATGCTGATCACCCACCCGAAGGTGCTCGACGCCGCGGTGTTCGGGGTGCCCGACGAGGAGATGGGTCAGCGGGTCAAAGGTGTGGTGCAGCTCGTCGACCCGGCCGACGAGACGCCGGAGTTCGCCGAGGAGCTGCTGCAGTGGCTGCGGGACCGGCTGGCGCACTACAAGTGCCCGAAGTCGATCTCGTTCGAGCGGCAGCTGCCGCGCACCGAGACCGGCAAGATGATGAAGCAGGAACTCATCAAGAAGTACTCGTGACCCGATACGAGCTGGCGTCGGAGGTCGTCGTAGGCGTCGGAACCCCTTCCGACGACGTCGCTTTCACGCTGTGCGAACACGACACCGACGACCCCCGCGCGGTCACCGTCGCATCGGTCGACGAGGCGCTCGACGAGCTGAAGCAGCGCTGCGCCCACTGGCCGCACGCGGCGGCGGTGTGCGTCGACGTGCTGCGCGCGCTCGACGTCGACGCCCCCGCCTACGCCGGGGTGATCACCGAGTCGCTGGCCTACTCCACGCTGCAGTCGGGTCCGGAGTTCGCCCGCTGGCTGGCCGAACGCGGCCCGGCGCGGCCGGTGGTGCTGCCCGACCCGGTACAGGCCGAACGCGTCGGCGACACCCTCTACGTGCGGTTCAACCGCCCGCAGCGGCACAACGCGTTCTCCACCGACTCCCGGGCGGCGCTGCTGGAGGCGCTGGAGGTGGCGCGGCTGGACCCGTCGGTCACCGAGGTGGTGCTGTCCGGCAACGGTCCGTCGTTCTGCAGCGGCGGCGACCTCGCCGAGTTCGGCACCTTCGCCGACCCGGCCAGCGCGCACCTGGCCCGCACCCGCTACAGCCCCGCGCTGGTGCTCGACGAGCTGACCGGCCGGCTGGGCCGGCGCTGCCGGGCGATCGTGCACGGACAGGTGCTGGGCAGCGGGCTGGAGATGGCGTGTTTCTGCGGCTGGGTACAGGCCCGCGAGGACACCGTGTTCGGGCTGCCGGAGCTGGGCCTGGGGCTGATCCCGGGCGCGGGCGGCACGGTCAGCGTGACCCGGCGCATCGGCCGCTGGCGCACCGCGTGGCTGGTGCTCTCCGGTAGGACGATCGACCCGCCGACCGCGTTGCGCTGGGGGCTGATCGACGCGATCGTGCGCTAACCGGAGCGGCGCAGCGTCACCCGGTAGGTGTACTGCTCGGGCAGGAAGTGGCTGACCGACAGCTCCACCGGGCGGCCGCGGGCGTCCGAGTACAACCGGTCCACCCGCAGCATCGGGTGGCCCACCTCGCACCCCACCGCCCGGGCCACCGCCGCATCGGCCGGTGCGACCGTGATCGACTGGGCCGCTTCGGTGATCGGCTCGTCCAGCTGCGGTTCGAGTACCCCGATGACGGTCTGGGTGCCGACCGCCCCGTCGGCCAGCTCGGGTGCGTCGAGCACCTTCGACGCCACCGCCGGAATCAGGTGAACCACCGTGCGCACGAACGGGATTCCGTCATGAAGGCGCCGGAACTCCACGGTGTAGACGACATCGTCGTCGAGCCGCAGCCGGGCCGCGGCGTCGACGTCGACGCGGCGGCGCAACCCGACGAGCACCTCCATCGTGGTGTCGTCGGAGAAGCTCATCAGGTCCTCGATCGAGCCGAACTGGCGCAGATACCGGCCCGGCTCGGTGGCGTAGGTGCCGCGGCCGGGCACCCGGTACACCACTCCCTCGGCCACCAGATCCTGGAACGCGCGCCGCACCGTCTGGCGGGAAAGACCGTACTGCGCAACAAGTTCGGACTCGGTGGGCAACCGCTTACCGTCGCGGTAGCGGCCCGCCAGGATCTCTTCGCGCAGGCGCTCGCGCAGAGTCTGGTAGGCAGGTCTCACTAGATTTCGCCGCGGGCGATCAGTTGGTTGACGATCACGTTGCGCTGGATCTCGTTGGTGCCCTCGCCGACGATCATCAGCGGGGCGTCGCGGAAGTACCGCTCGACATCGAATTCGGTGGAGTAGCCGTAGCCGCCGTGGATGCGCACCGCGTTGAGCGCGATCTCCATCGCCACCTCGGAGGCGAACAGCTTGGCCATGCCGGCCTCCATGTCGCAGCGCTCGCCGCTGTCGTAGCGCTCGGCGGCGTAGCGGGTGAGCTGGCGCGCGGCGGTCAGTTTGGTGGCCATGTCGGCCAGGTAGTTGCCGATGGACTGGTGTTTCCAGATCGGCTGGCCGAAGCTCTCCCGGTCCTGGGCGTAGCGCAGCGCGTCCTCCAGCGCGGCGGTCGCCACGCCGAGTGCCCGGGCGGCCACCTGGATCCGGCCCGTCTCAAGGCCTTTCATCATCTGCGCGAAGCCCTTGCCGGGCATCCCGCCGAGGATCGCCGACGCCGGCACCCGGCAGTCCTCGAAGACCACCTCGCAGGACTCCACGCCCTTGTAGCCGAGTTTGGGCAGGTCCCGTGACACCGACATGCCCGTGGTGCCCTGCTCCACCAACACCACCGAGATGCCCTTGTGCCGCGGCTGGGCGTTCGGGTCGGTCTTGCACAGCAGCGCGATCAGGCCGGACCGGCGGGCGTTGGAGATCCAGATCTTCGAGCCGTTGACGGCCAGCCCGCCGCCCTCGGACGGCAGCGCGGTGGTCTTCATGTTCTGCAGGTCCGACCCGCCGCCCGGTTCGGTCAGCGCCATGGTGGCGCGGATCTCGCCGGTGGCCATCTTGGGCAGATACCTCTGCTTCTGCTCCTCGGTGCCGAACAGGGTGAGGATCTTGGCCACCACGGTGTGGCCGCCCATCGCGCCGGCCAGGCTCATCCAGCCGCGGGACAGTTCCTGGGTGACCTCGACGTAGCACGGCATCGAGACCGGGTTGCCGCCGTACTCCTCGGGGATGGCCAGGCCGTAGATGCCGATCTGCTTCATCTGCTCGATCCACGCCTCGGGATAGGTGTTGGCGTGTTCGAGTTCGCGGACCGCCGGTCTGACCTCGCGGTTGATGAAGTCGCGAACGGTCTGCACCAGCAGCTGTTCCTCGTCGGGGAGGTTCGGGGTGATGGATAAGGCGCTCATATGTACGGCCATATTGACAGATTTGTTCGGCCTAAGACAACATGTGCGACCGTGACCGGGCCGTATTTCGACGAACTCGAGGTCGGGCAGGTGTTCGACACCGCGCCCGCGATGACGCTGACACCCGGCGTGGCCGCCGTGCACCAGTCGATCCTGGGCGACCGGCTGCGGCTGGCGCTGGACGCCGAACTCGCGGCGGCGGTGACCGGCGCAGCGGCGCCGCTGGCGCACCCGGCGCTGGTGTGCGACGTGGCGATCGGCCAGACCACGCTGGTCACCCAGCGGGTCAAGGCCAACCTGTTCTACCGGGGCCTGACCTTCCACCGGTTCCCCGTCCTCGGCGACACCCTGTTCACCCGCACCGAGGTGGTGGGGCTCAAGGAGAACTCGCGCAAACCCGGCCGTGCGCCAACGGGTTTGGCCGCGTTGCGGATGACCACCACCGACCAGGAGGGCCGCAAGGTCCTCGACTTCTACCGGTGCGCGATGCTGCCGCTGAGCGAGGGGGCGGGCGAGACCGGCCGCGCCGACGACCTGTCGGCCATCGGTGCCGACGTGCCGGCCCCGCCCGATCCGACCGCGGGCTGGGACGCCGACGCCTACCGCGCCAGGGTGCCCGGCGCGCACTTCGACCCGGCGCTGGCCGGCACCGTGCTGCGCAGCAGCGCCGACGTCGTCAGCAACGCACCCGAACTGGCGCGGCTGACCCTCAACATCGCCGCCACCCACCACGACTACCGGATCGGCGGGCAGCGACTGGTCTACGGCGGGCACACCATCGGGCTGGCGCTGGCCCAGACCACCCGGCTGCTGCCCAACCTGGTGACCGTGCTGGGCTGGCGGTCCTGCGACCACACCGGCCCGGTGCACGAGGGCGACACGCTCTACAGCGACCTGCACATCGAGCAGGCCGAAGCGCTGCCCGGCGGCCGCGGCGGGGTGCTCACCCTGCGGTCGGTGGTCTACGCGGTCGGCGAACCGGACCGGCAGGTGCTGGACTGGCGGTTCACCGCTCTGCATTTCTGACCGGGGCGGCTCTGGCCCACAATGGGCGGGTGACGTCGCTGCCCATCCCGTCCGCCGTGGTCGCGGCGGCGCAGCGGGCCGCCGACACCTACCGCGAGCTCACCGGGGTCGCCGTCGACGCGACCACGCTGCTGGCCGGCCGCGCCGGTCTGGTCGGGCACGCGCCGCAGGGCCGGGTGTCGGCCGGCGGGGCGACCCGGTTGCTGCCCTGCCGCGACGGCTGGTGCGCGCTGACCCTGTCCCGGGCCGACGACATCGCGGCGATCCCCGCGCTGCTTTCGGCCGACGACATCGACGACGACCCGTGGCCGGCGGTGCAACGCTGGGTCGCCGGGACCGACTGCGCCGAGGTCACCGGCCGGGCGCGCCTGCTCGGGCTGCCGGTGGCCGGGCTGGCCGAGACCCGGCCCGCCGAGCCGCGCCACCGCCCGCACGGGGTGCCGGGCCGCCCGCGCGACCTGACCGGGCTGCTGGTCGCCGACCTGTCGGTGATGTGGGCCGGGCCGCTGTGCGGGCAGCTGCTGCGCGCCGCCGGAGCAACCGTGGTGAAGGTGGAGACCGCCGCGCGCCCGGACGGCGCCCGGTTCGGGCCGGCGGCCTTCTTCGACTGGATGAACGGCGGAAAGCTCTGCTACGCAGCCGATTTCGACGACCCGTCGGGGCTGCGCGCACTGTTGTCCGCCGCCGACGTGGTGATCGAGTCGTCCCGCCCGGCGGCGCTGGCCCGCCGTGGGCTCGGGCCGGATCAGGTGACACCGCGCGACGGCCGGGTGTGGCTGCGCATCACCGGGCACGGCACCGAGGGGGAGCGGGCGAACTGGGTGGCCTTCGGCGACGACGCCGCGGTCTCCGGCGGTCTGGTGCTCGACGGTCCGGCGTTCTGCGGTGACGCCATCGCCGACCCGCTGACCGGGCTGCACGCCGCGGTCGAGGTGGCGCGGTCGCTGCGCGGCGGCGGCGGGGAACTGATCGAGCTGTCGATGTCCGGCATCGCCGCGCGCTACGGCGAACTGCCCCGCGATCAGCTCACCGAGTGCCGGGCCGTCCCGCGGCCCGACGTCGGCGCCCCGGCGCTGGGCGCCGACAACGCCGTCGTCGAGCGGTTGATCGGCAGCCACGCGTCATGCTGATCCGGCGGGCGACCCTACTGGACGGCACCCGCGCCGACATCAGGGTGGGCGACCGGATCGCCGCGGTGGCCGGCCAGCTGGATCCGCTTCGCGGCGAGGAGGTCTACGACGCCGCCGGCGCCACCGTGATCCCGGGTCTGCACGACCACCATGTGCATCTGTATTCCGCTGCGGCGGCGCTGATCTCGGTGCGGGTCGGGCCGGACGAGGTGCGCGGGCGCGACGAACTGGCCCGGACGCTGGCGGCCGCCGAGGTGGGGCCGGACGGCTGGATCCGCGCGATCGGCTACCACGAGGCGGTCGCGGGACCGCTGGATCGCGTTGTGCTCGACGAACTCTCGCCCCCGGTGCCGGTTCGGGTGCAGCACCGCAGCGGGGTGCTGTGGACGCTGAACTCCGCGGGGCTGGCCCGGCTGGGGTTGGCCGACCATCCGGACGGGCGGCTGCGCAGCGACGACCCCGGTTGGACGGTGCCGCCCGCCGACGTCGACCTCACCGCGGTCGGGCGGATGCTGAGCCGCTACGGGGTCACCGGCGTCACCGACGCCACCCCCGACCAGGACGTCGCGCTGCTGCGTCGCGCCGCCGAGCGCGGCGAGCTGCCCCAGCGGGTGCGGTGGCTCGCGCCCGGCAAGCGCATCCTGCACGACACCGCCCTGGACCTCGACGCGCTCACCGCGTGGATCGCCGACCGGCACGCCGAGCGCATCCCGGTCGCGCTGCACTGCGTGACCGCCGCCCAGCTCGTCGTCGCGCTGGCGGCGCTGCAGGCCGCCGGACGCCGGCCCGGCGACCGCATCGAGCACGCCGCGGTGGTGCCCGACGACACGGTCGGGCAGCTCGCCGACTCCGGCGTCACCGTGGTGACCCAGCCGAACTTCGTCGCCGAGCGCGGCGAGCAGTACCTGGCCGACGTGCCCGCCGCCGAACACCACGAACTGTGGCGGCTGGGCACCCTGATGCGCGCCGGGGTGCCGGTCGCGCTGTCCACCGACGCCCCGTTCGGCGACGCCGACCCGTGGCGGGCGATGCGCGCGGCGGTGCACCGCACCACCGCCGGCGGCACCGTGCTCGGCCCCGGCGAGCGCATCACCGGCGCGCAGGCGCTGCGCGGATTCCTCGGCACCGCCGAGGATCCCATCGCGGTGCGCGAGCTGCGGCCCGGTGCGCCGGGTGACCTGTGCCTGCTCACCGGGACACCGGAGGACGTTGTGCGCGATCTCGACGCGCGGCGCGTCGCGGCCACGGTGATCGCCGGGACGGTGGTCTACCAGCGGGACTGACTCAGGCCCCCAGGGCGCGCTGCAGCATCGCGCACTGGCTGTCGAAGAACTCCCTGCTGACCCGGGCGCGCGGCGCGATCGCGTCGAACCCGTGGAAGGCGCCCGGCACCACCTCGAGCTCGCACGGCACCCCCGCGGCCCGCAACCGCTCGGCGTAGGCGAGGTCCTCCTCGTAGAACAGGTCGAAGGTGCCCACCCCGACCCAGGCCGGCGGCAGCCCGGCCAGGTCGTCGCGCCGCGCCGGCACCGCCTGCTGCGGGTCGGCGTCACCGAGATAGGCCGACCAGCCGAACCGGTTGCTGCCGCGGTCCCACAGCCGGTGGCGGGGATGGTCGAGGTCGGCGCGGTGTGCGGACCGGTCGTCGAGCATCGGGTACACCAGCACCTGCGCGGCCGGGGTGAGCTCCCCGCGGTCGCGGGCCAGCAGTGCCAGCGCCGCGGCCAGCCCGCCGCCGGCGCTCGCCCCGGCGATCGCCACCCGCGACGGGTCCACCGCCGGCAGGCCGGCCAGCCAGCGCAGCGCCGCGTAGCAGTCCTCCAGCGGGGCCGGATACGGGTGTTCGGGCGCCAGCCGGTAGTCCACCGCCGCCACCGTGGCGCCCAGTCGGCGGGTCAGACCCACGCACACCCGGTGGTCCATGCCCGGATGGCCGATGACGTAGCCGCCGCCGTGAATCCACAGCACCGCCGGGCCCGGGGCGCGCTGTCCGGCCGGCCGGTACAGCCGGACCGCGATGCCCGACGGCAGCGTCACCTCCTCGACACCGCCGGGCGGCCGCCGCCACAGCCGCCGGGTGACCGGCCGGACGACCGGCAGGGTCCGCGGGGAGACCAGTCTGCGGGGCACGATCCGGGCGATCCGGCGCAGATCCGGGTGGAACTCCCCGTCACGGATCGGGGGCGGGGCGTGGTGCGGTTCCGGCGACGTGCGCCCTGTGGTCATGCGACCAGTATCACCGGCGGGTCCATCGGCCAGGGTGCTAGAGGACTTAAGTCCATTGTTTTTACAAATTTCCCTTGTATAAACTCGCTCTTGGTACGCAAACGTACTGCGGCAACGCCACTTCCGGTGACGTCCGCGAACCGGATCCAGGAGGTAGGGATGCGCGTCGTGGTGGACCGTGATCGCTGTGAGGGCAACGCCATCTGCGTGAAGTACGCCCCGGACGTGTTCGCCCTCGACGACGACGAGTACTCGGTGGTGCTCACCGACCCGGTTCCGCCCGAACTCGAAGAGGACGCCCGGCGGGCGGTCGACGAGTGCCCGCGCGCCGCGATCAAGCGAATCGACTGATGGCGCCCATCGGTACGGGTGGCCGGATCGCCCCCGGGGCGGCATAGCGATGGCCGGGCGGCGCGAACAGGTACTCGCAACGCTGCGGGACGCCGGAACACCGTTGAGCATCAACGAGATCGCCGAGCGGCTGGCGGTGCACCCGAACACCGCGCGGTTCCATCTCGAGGAGCTGGTCCGGCGCGGGCGAGTGGAGACGGTCCGGCCGGTGCGCACCAAACCCGGGCGGCCGCCCCAGTTGTTCCGCGCGGCGCGCGGAATGGACCCCGAGGGGCCGCGGGACTACCAGATGCTCGCCGGGGTGCTCGCCGATGCGCTGGCCCGCCACCCCGACGCCGCGCGGCAGGCGCAGACCGCGGGCCGGGCCTGGGCGAAGAACCACACCCAGACCGTGTTCGGTGCCGGCCCCGACCTGACGACCACCCGCACCCAGGCCGTCGACCGCCTCACCGCGCTGCTCGACGAGATGGGGTTCGCACCCGAGCAGCGGTGCCGCGACGGCGCCGAGGTCCTCGAACTGCGCAACTGTCCGTTCCTCGAACTCGCCGTGACACGCCGGGACGTGATCTGCCCGGTGCACCTGGGCCTCATGCAGGGCGCCATGGAGTCCTGGCGCGCACCGGTCACCGTGAAGTCGTTGCAGCCGTTCGCCGAACCCGGTGTCTGTGTCGCACAACTCGCGCCCAGAACCGCCGGGCCCAGAAGTTCCGGGCCCAGAAATTCCGCGTCCGGAAAGGAGGCAGGATGACCGGCGCACACGCGGTCGCCGCCGCGGTCGTTTTCGTCTGGCTGGGTATGGTGCTGGCAATCTCCTTCCTGGAGGCGCCGCTGAAGTTCAGGGCACCCGGAGTCACCCTGCAACTCGGGTTGGGCATCGGCCGCCTGGTGTTCCGCGCGCTCAACGCGGTCGAGGCGGCGCTGGCGATCGCGCTGGTGGTAGCGCTGATCGTCGACCCGCCCGCCGCCACCGCGGTGATCGCGGCCGCGGTCGCGGTGGTGATGCTGGCGGCCCAGTTGGGGCTGGTGCGGCCGGCGCTGAACCGCCGCACCAGACAGGTACTGGCCGCCCCGCCGGAGCAGGTCGGTTCCGGGCAGCGCCGCTCCCGCGCGCACTACGTGTACGTGGCGCTGGAGGTGGTCAAGGTGATCGGGCTGCTCGTCGCGGGAATCGCCTTGCTGGCCTGACTATTTCAGCAACGGATCGCGGGGCAGGCCCAGGATCCTCTCGGCGATGGTGTTGCGGGTGATCTCCGAGGTGCCGCCCGCGATCGTCATCGCCCGGTAGGACAGGTACATCCGGGTCAGTCCCGGGGCCTGCCCCACCACGGCCGCGCTGCCGGCGAGCTCCATGCCCAGTTCGCCGAGCCGCTGACCGGACTCGGCCACCAGCAGCTTGGTGACGTTGCCCTCCGGTCCCGGTTCCGAGCCGGCGATCGCGCGGCTGATCCGGCGCAGGTTCAGCAGCCGCAGCGTGTGCTGTTCGGCCAGCACCTCGCCGACGCGGCGCACGTACTGCGCGGCGGTCTCCGCCGGGACGGAGTCGAGCAGTTCGACCAGATCGTCGGGACCGAAATCGGTGGACCCGCCGGAGCCGCCGCCGATCGAGATCCGCTCGTTGCCCAGCGTCGCCCGGGCCACCAGCCAGCCCTTGTTGACCTCGCCGATCACGTCCGAGTCCGGCACGAACACGTCGTCGAAGAACACCTCGTTGAAGTGAGCGGTGCCGGTCAGCCCGCGTAGCGGATTCACCGTCACGCCAGGGGCTTTCATGTCGATGGCCATCATCGTCACCCCGGCGTGCTTGGGGGCGTCGGGATCGGTGCGCACGGTGGCCATGCCCCACTGGCACTGATCGGCCAGGCTGGTCCAGATCTTCTGTCCGTTGACCCGCCAGCCGCCGTCGACCCGCTTGGCCGAGGTGCGCACCGCCGCGGCGTCCGACCCGGCGTTGGGTTCGCTGAACAGCTGGCACCACATGATCTCGCCGCGCAGCACCGGTTCCACCCAGCGCTGCCGCTGCTCCTCGGTGCCGGCCTGGGCGATGGTCAGCGTCACCCAGCCGGTGATGCCGAGGTCGGGCCGCTCGACGTCGGCGAACTCCTCCTCGATCACCAGTTGTTCGAGCACATCGGCGCCGCGGCCCCAGGGTTTCGGCCAGTGCGGCACCAGATAGCCGGAATCGACCAGGAAATCGCGCCGCTTGTCGGCGGGCAGGCTGCGCAGCGTGGCCACGGCCTCGCGGGCCTCCCGGCGGTACTTCTCCGCCTCCGGCGGCAGCGTGAACTTCGACCCGTGGGCCTGCCCGGTGCGCTGCGCCTCCACCACGTCGAGCAGCGGATCGGCGCCCTCGCCGAGCACGGCGGCCAGGGTGCGGGCCCGCCGCAGGTACAGGTGCGCGTCGTGCTCCCAGGTGAACCCGATTCCGCCGTGCAACTGGATGTTGGTCTGCGCGTTGAAGACCTGGGTGCGGATCGCATGCGCGGCGGCGACCGCCGCGGCGAACCAGGCGCTGTCGAGGTCGGCGGCCCGGGCCGCGTCCCACACCGCGGCGGTGGTCTGCTCGGCGTTGACCAGCATGTTGGCCGCGTGATGCTTGACCGCCTGGAACGTGCCGATCGGTCGGCCGAACTGTTCGCGCACCTTGGCGTACTCGACGGCCATCCGAAGCGTCGCCCAGCTGACCCCGACCGCCTCGGCCGAGGCCAGGACGCGGAACACGGTGCGGGCCCGGCGGGCGGCGCCGCGCAGCACGCGGTCCTCGGCGACGGCCACACCGCGCAGCGCCACCGACCCGATGCTGCGGGTGGTGTCCAAACCGTCGAGCCGGGTGACGGTCACCCCGTCGGCGGCGGCGTCGAGCACCACCACGTCGGCGCCGGCCAGCACGACCAGCACCTGCGCGTCCGGCGCGCCCAGCACCGCCGGGCAGTCGCCGGTGACCACCCCGTCCGAATCCACCGCCACGCTGCCCGACACCGCCAGCGCGCCGACCGTGCTGCCGTCGGCCAGCCCCGGAAGCAACTGCGCCCGAACCGAATCCGGCGCGCACCGGTCGATCACCACCGCCGCGGCCACGCTCGGCAGAAACGGGCCCGGGCACAGCTCGTGGCCCTGCGCCTCGAGCACCACCGCCAGCTCGGCCAGCCCGAACCCCGAGCCGCCGTACTGTTCGGAGACGGCCAGCCCGGTCCAGCCCTGCTCGGTGGCGGCCTGCCACACCTGCGGCGGATGCGACGACCCCTGCTCCAGCGTGGCGCGTGCGGCGGCGCGGCTGTCGAGCCGGTTGAGCCGGCCGAACACCGCGTTGGCCAGATCGATGTGCTCCTCGGTGATGGCAAGCGCTGACTTGGTCACAGTGGCTGTCCTCGTTACGGTCGACGGTCGTGGTGTCACGCTAAACCCAACGCCCGAACCCGCGGTAGACACCCTGTGGCCCCAGTCACAACACGGTGGAATCGAAACCGGGTGTTGGAGGTTGGCGCCGGCGTCCGGCGGGGTACATTCGCGCAATGGCAAATCAGCGACCACGCCCCTCGGTGTCGTCCCTGTGTCGGCTCACCGCCGGGCCCACCGACTATCTGATGGCGGCCAGTGTGGCCACGGCGTCTCTGCCGGTTATCGGCAAACACCTCGAACCGCTGGGCGGGGTGGCCGCGATGAGCGTCTGGGGTTCGCGGCATCTGCCCGACTTCATGGCCGCCACGGTGCGCAACTGGCTCACCCCAGGCGCGGTGGCTGCGCGGCGCGCCGAACGCGACCGCACCGAGGAGGTGGCCCGCGAGGCGCTGCGCGGCATCGTCAACCCCCGAGACCTGGACATCGACTGGCCGGCGCCGCAGCGGGTGCCGCCGCTGTGGAACGCGGCCGGCCAATTGCGCTACGTCCACCGCTCCTCGGTGCGCTACGGGCCGCGGCCGACGCAGTTGCTCGACGTCTGGCGCCGGGCGGATCTGCCCAGCCAGCCCGCGCCGGTGCTGATCTTCGTGCCCGGCGGGGCCTGGGTGCACGGACAGCGGATGCTGCAGGGCTACGCGCTGCTGAGCCATCTGGCCGAGCTCGGCTGGGTGTGCCTGTCCATCGACTACCGGGTCGCGCCGCACCACCCGTGGCCGGCGCACATCGTCGACGTCAAGACCGCGATCGCGTGGGCCCGCGCCAACGTCGACCGGTTCGGCGGCGACCGGAATTTCGTCGCCGTCGCGGGGGCCTCCGCCGGCGGGCATCTGGCCGCACTGGCCGGGCTGACGCCGAACGATCCCGACTTCGAGGACGAACTGCCCGAGGGGTCGGACACCTCGGTGGACGCGGTGGTCGGGGTGTACGGCCGCTACGACTGGGAGGACCGTTCGACGGCCGAACGGGTGCGCTTCGTCGACTTCCTCGAACGGGTGGTGGTGCGCCGACGCATCGACCGGCACCCGGAAATCTTCCGGGCCGCCTCGCCGATCGCCCGGGTCCACCCGGACGCCCCGCCGTTCCTGGTGGTGCACGGCACCGGAGACACCGTGATCCCGGTGGCCCAGGCGCGCGCGTTCGTCGACCGGCTGCGCGAGGTGTCCGAATCGGTGGTCGGCTATCTGGAACTGCCCGGCGCCGGGCACGCCTTCGACATGCTCGACGGTGCCCGAACCGGCTCCGCGATGACCGCAATGGGGCTGTTCCTCAACCACATTCACCGAAACCGGGCATTGATCCGGGCCAAGCGGGTTATATAGGACGCCTCCGGATAGGTGGTGGTTTCGTGAAGCGCCTCAGTGGGTGGGATGCGCTGTTGCTGTACAGCGAGACCCCCGACGTGCACATGCACACGCTGAAGCTGGCGGTCATCGACCTGTCGGAGCTGGGCGACCGCGCGTTCGGCATCGACGAGTTCCGTGAGGTGATCCGCCGTCGGCTCTACAAGCTCGACCCGTTCCGCTACGAGCTCGTCGACATCCCGTTCAAGTTCCACCACCCGATGTGGCGGGAGAACTGCGACGTCGATCTCGAGTACCACGTCCGCCCGTACCGGGTCGACCCGCCGGGCGGGCGCCGGGAGCTCGACGAGGCGGTGGGCCGCATCGCCAGCACCCAGCTCGACCGCAGCCGGCCGCTGTGGGAGATGTACTTCATCGAGGGCCTGGCCAACGGCCGGATCGCGGTGCTCGGCAAGATCCACCACGCCCTGGCCGACGGGGTGGCCTCGGCGAACCTGCTGGCCCGCGGCATGGACCTGCAGGCCGGCCCGGACCGGGAGGACTACGTCACCGACCCCGCGCCGACCCGCGGGCAGTTGGTGCGCACCGCGTTCGTCGACCACCTGCGGCAGATCGGCCGGATCCCCGGGCTGGTGCGCTACACCGCGCAGGGCCTGCAGCGGGTGCGCAGGAGCTCGCGCAAACTCTCGCCGGAGCTGACCCGGCCGTTCACCCCGCCGCCGTCGTTCATGAACCACCGGGTCGACGGGGTGCGCCGGTTCGCCACCGCCACGCTGGCGCTCGCCGACGTCAAACAGACCGCCAAACACCTCGGCGTGACGATCAACGACATGGTGCTGGCGATCTCGGCGGGGGCGCTGCGGGAGCTGTCGCTGGCCTACGACGGGCAGGCCGACCATCCGCTGCTGGCGTCGGTGCCGGTCAGCTTCGACTTCTCGCCGGACCGGATCTCGGGCAACAGGTTCACCGGCGTGATGATGGTGGTGCCGATCCATTTGGCCGATCCGCTGGAGCGGGTGCGGGCCGTGCACGACGCCGCCGTCGAGGCCAAGGAGGCCCATCACCTGTTGGGGCCGGAGCTGATCAGCCGCTGGTCGGCGTATCTGCCGCCGGCGCCGGCGGAGCGGCTGTTCGCCTGGCTGAGCGACAAGGACGGCCAGAACAAGGTGCTCAACATCCCGATCTCGAACGTGCCCGGGCCGCGGCAGCCCGGCCGGGTGGGCGGGGCGTTGGTCACCGAGATCTATTCGGTCGGGCCGCTCACCGCCGGCAGCGGGCTCAACATCACGGTGTGGAGCTATGTCGACCAGCTCAACATCTCGGTGCTCACCGACGGGTCGACGCTCGGCGACCCGCACGAGCTGACCGACGCGATGATCCAGGCGTTCATCGAGATACGTTCGGCCGCCGGGCTTCCCGCCGAGCTGACGGTGGTCGAGTCCGCCATGGCCCAGTAACCTTTCCCCGGCGAGCAGACGCCAACACCCCCGAATCGGCGGGTTTTCGGGGGGTTTACGCGTCTGCTCGCGGACGGGTGCGGGACTGGTAGCGGGCGTGCACCCAGGACAGAAACGTCTCCACCGCCTGCGCGGTGTAATGCGCCCGCGGCGATCCGTAATAGAAGTCGAACGCGTGCTGGGCGTGCGGGATCTCCGCGTACACAACGGTATTCGTCGACACCGCGCGCAGCGCCGCGGCGAACTCCCGGCCCTCGGCGACCGGGATGATCGAGTCGTCGCAGCCGTGCAGGATGAAGAACGGCGGCGCGTCCGGGCGCACATGCCGGATCGACGACGCGTCCAGATAGATCTCCCGGTTCTCCCGGAACGGCTTCTTGACGACGAGTTTCTCCAGGAACCAGATGAACTCGCGCCGTCCGCTGCCCTCGAGCGACACCCAGTCGTAGCGCCCGTAGATCGGCACCGCCGCGACCACCGAGGTGTCGGCGTCCTCGAAACCCGGCTGCCAGCGGGGCTCGTTCGGGGTCAGCGCCGCCAGCGACGACAGGTGCCCGCCGGCCGAACCGCCGGTGATCGCCACGAAGTCCGGATCACCGCCGTAGTCGGCGATGTTCTCCTTGATCCACGCCAGCGCCCGCTTCACGTCGACGATGTGGTCCGGCCAGGTGTGCCGCGGGCTGACCCGGTAATCGATCGACACACACACCCAGCCGCGGTCGGCCAGGTGGCTCAACAGCGGGTAGGCCTGAGGCCGGCGCATGCCGATCGACCACGCGCCGCCCGGAACCTGCAGCAGCACAGGCGCTTTCGCATCCCGGGGCAGGTCGGCGCGGCGCCAGATGTCGGCGAGGTTGCCGCGCGGATGCGGACCGTAGCGCACCGTGGTCTCCACATAGCGGCGCCGCACCAGCTCGGTCGGCCACACCCCGACCTGCACCCGGCGCCGCGACGGCTGCGAGCGCGCGGCGATCTCCTCGTAGTCGTCTCCGAGCTGGGCCCGCAGCGGCTCCTCGAAATGCGGCCGCGACGCCACATTGCGGCGGTGGATCAGCCACAACAGCACCCACGCGATCATCGTGAGCACCAGCGCGATCCGGCCGCGCGTCCCGGCGAAGTCGCCACGCAGCCCGCGGCGCAGCGCCGAGAGCACCGAGGCGGCCAGGTACAGCGGCGACATCTCCGAGGTCGGCCAGCCGAACGCGAACACCGGGATGGTCAGATACCCCTCGCGGGCGATCGGCCGAAACCCGTTGGCGGCGTTGGCCAGTTCGACCATCGCGCGCAGCAGCGGCCGCGGGCGCAGCAGCCGGCGCATCAGCCCAGCACCGGCAGCCGTCGCTCGGCGGCCAGTTCGTCGAGCGCGCGCTGCATCACCCGCCGCACGTGCGCGTCCACCTCGTCGATGTCGGGATCGGCGCCGAACTCGGCCTCGATGTCGATGGGCGGCAGCACCCGCATGGTGATCTTGGCCGGCAGCGGCAGGTTCGGCGGCACCACCAGGCTCAGCCCGAACGGGAACCCGAACGAGATCGGCACGATCTTGGTGCGGGCCAGCCGCGCGATCGGCCCGAGCCGCTCGGCCAGCCAGGTGCCGCGCGACAGGAACAGCTGGGTCTCCTGTCCGCCGATGCCGACCGCCGGGACGATCGGCACCCCCGCGTTGAGCGCGGCACGCACGTACCCGGTGCGGCCGGCGAAGTCGATGACGTTGGCGCGCAACGTGGGCCGGTACACGTCGTAGTCGCCGCCGGGGAACACCACCACCAGGCCGCCGGAACGCAACGCGGCGTCGGCGTTCTCGTGGTTGGCGCTGATGTAGCCGATCCTGCGGAAGAACTCACCGGTCGGGCCGGTCATCAGCATGTCGTGGCTGAGCGTGTACAGCGGCCGGTCGTAACCGTGGTGGGCGTAGAACTCGGCGGCCAGGATCGGCACATCCATCGGCAACAGCCCACCGGAGTGGTTGCAGACCAGCAGCGCACCGCCGGGCGGGATGTTGTCCAGGTCGCGGACCTCGGCGCGGAAGTAGCGCTTGAGAAACGGCCGGGTGACGGCCGTGACGCGCTCGGTGAGACCGGGGTCCCACTTGGTCAACTGCGACGGCTCCGCGTCGGTCGTGGTCACGGGCGGCCCCTCAGGTCGAAATTGAAACGTGTTCTAGTCTAACCGGATTATCGACCGGCCGGGTACGGCGGCGGTGCGGACCGTTACGATCACCCGCGTGAGTGACAACACTGGACAAACGGTGCTCGTCGAGCAGCGAGACCGGATTCTGATCATCACGATCAACCGGCCGGAGGCCAAGAACGCGGTGAACGCCGAGGTGAGCCGCGGACTGGCCGATGCGATGGATCGGCTCGACGGGGACAAGGGGCTTTCGGTCGGCATCCTGACGGGTGCGGGCGGCTCGTTCTCGGCGGGCATGGATCTCAAGGCGTTCGCTCGCGGTGAGAACGTGGCGATCGAGGGCCGCGGCCTGGGCTTCACCGAGAAGCCGCCGGCCAAGCCGCTGATCGCGGCGGTCGAGGGCTACTGCCTGGCGGGCGGCTGCGAGCTGGCGCTGGCCACCGACCTGATCGTGGCGTCGCGGGAGTCGGCGTTCGGCATCCCCGAGGTCAAGCGCGGCCTGGTCGCCGGCGGCGGCGGTCTGCTGCGGCTGCCGCAGCGCATCCCGTACGCCGTCGCGATGGAGCTGGCGCTGACCGGCGACAGCATCTCGGCGGAGCGGGCGCTCGAGCTGGGCCTGGTCAACAAGCTCGCCGAGCCCGGCAAGGCGCTGGATGCCGCCATCGAGCTGGCCGAGAAGATCACCGCCAACGGCCCGCTGGCGGTGGCCGCGACCAAGCGCATCATCGTCGAGTCGCGGGACTGGAGCTCGGCGGAGATGTGGAAGAAGCAGGCCGAGATCTTCCTCCCGGTGTTCGCTTCCAACGACGCCAAGGAAGGCGCCAAGGCGTTCGCCGAGAAGCGGGCGCCGCAGTGGACCGGTACCTGATCGGTTCGGGACGTGGCTGCGGCAGGCCGGCAGAGTTGAGCCGGCCTGCCGCAGTGCTATGCGGCGGGTGTCAGCGTCGTTTCGGCTCGCAGGCCACCCCGTCGCCGTCCCCGTCGAGATCGGACCGGTAGCCGGGCTGTCCGCGCAGCAGCGGCGCGGCCCCGGCGGCCCGGGCCTCGGCGCAGTTGCGGTAGTAGACGGTCGGCGCCGGGGCGGATCCCGACGACCCGGCCACGGGCTCGGTGGCACCGTTGCAGGGCGGGCCCCACAGGCCGCGGCGCGCCGCCCGGGCCTGCTGTTCGGCCGCGGCGATCTCGTCGTAGCGGCTGACCGGAACCCCGCCGTAGACGTAGGCGCGGGCCATGCCGGCCCGCGCGGCCTCGACCGAGTAGTTCCAGCCGTCCTCGCGGATCAGATACGCCAGCGTGCGGCCGTACCGGTCGGTGCGGTCCTGGGTCGGGTCGGGCACCACGGCCACCCGCCGGCCGAGCATGGTCTCGGTGGCGAACCGGGTGGCCTCCGGGCCCCAGCACTCCACCGGCGAGTTGGGTTTGTTCGTCTCCGGGGTGTCGATGCCCAGTACCCGCACCCGCAGATGGCCGCGGTTGGCGTCGCGGATGTCCATGGTGTCGCCGTCGATGACCTCCAGCACCACCGCGGTGGCGTCGACCGGTTCGGCCACCGCCGGAGCCCGGGCCAGCACGCCGGCACCCAATAACCCGGCACCCAGTAACCCGGCACTCACCAGCCCGGTCAGCCGCGCCAGGGGTGTCCGCGTCGGCATGGGCTCAGCGCGGTTTGGGTTCGCAGGCCAGCCCGTCCCCGTCGCGGTCGCCCTCCGGCCAGTAGGCGGGATCGTCCCTCGGGATGTTGTAGCGGCCGTCGGCGTGCGCCTGAGAGCAGTTCTTGTACGGCCGTGCCTCGGCGGCCGCCGGTGCGGCGCCGGCGACAGCAACGGCCACCGCCGCGACGGTCAAGATCACGCGAAACATCGTTCCTCCCCCTGTTTCAAGCGGTTTCGCATTCGAATTCCCCCGAACCCGAATGCAGGCTAATCCAACGCGTCAGCAAAGCACAAGTGCCGGCGATCCTCCCAACGCCGTTGGCGCGGTTGATGATTCGGCGGGCCGACGGACCGGCGCCGGGGGAGCGGGTGGGCGCCGGGCGATCCGTCGATGTGCATCCAGGCATCGGGTCGGCCGGTTTCGTCCGCCCCGCACCCAAGATCGGGTACGGTCTGCCAACGTGGCGACCGCGACGTCGTTTCCCGACGCGGCAGCGGGCGGGGCGCCCGGCCCCGCCCGGCGTCGTGACCTCGGCGGATCCGTCGTCGATGAGCGATGCCGGCGGCTTTCGATTCGGACATGATCGCGGTGGGGGCTATGGTCGAAGAGTCACTAACGAAGAGGTCAGGGCGGCCACGGTGACTGATGTGAGAAGACGTGGTTGCTTTTGCGTGCGATATCTGACACGGCAGTGACTCCGTCGGGCGATCGAACTCCAGCCACGCAACCCATCTCGGTGTTGCTGGTGGAGGACGACCGGGCCGACGCGGTGCTGGTCGAGGAGCTGATCGCCGACGCCGACGCCGACATCCGGGTCTGTTGGGCGTCGTCGATGGAGCAGGCCGAACGGCAGCTGGGCGCGAGCCGGCCCGATTGTGTGCTGCTGGACCTCAACCTGCCCGACGCCGACGGGATCAAGGCGCTGGACCGCATCATCCGCCGGGACGCCACCGTGCCGATCGTGGTGCTCACCGGCCTGCACGACGAGCACTTCGGGGTGTCGGCGGTGGCCGCCGGCGCCCAGGACTACCTGGTCAAGGGGCGGGTCGAACCCGACACGCTGCATCGGGCGCTGCTGTACGCGATCGAACGCAAACGCGCGGAGCTGACGGCGGTGGAGTTGCACGCCAGCGAACTGCGCGCCAAGGAGAACGCCCGGCTGGAACGCGGCCTGCTGCCGTCGCCGCTGCTGCTGGACTCGCCCGGGGTCGACATCGTCGCGCAGTACCGGCCGAGCCGCCAGCACGCGCTGCTCGGCGGGGACTTCTACGACTTCGTGCAGACCCCGGACCGCACCGTGCACGTGATGGTCGGCGATGTGGCCGGCCACGGCCCCGACGAGGCCGCCCTCGGGGTGGCGCTGCGCATCGGCTGGCGCGCGCTGACCTTCGCCGGGCTGCGCGGCAACCAGCGCATGCGCCAACTGGAACGCATCCTGAGCACCGAACGGCCCGGCCGCAGCATCTTCGCCACCGTGCTCAGCGTCGCGATCTCCCCGCACGATCTGACGTTCAACGTGGTGTCGGCCGGCCACCCCGGCATGCTGCTGCACGGCCCGGGCACGGTGGAATGGCTGGAACCGGCGGTCGGGCCCGCACTGGGGCTCAACGGCTACGAGTGGCCGCTGACCGTGCACGAACTGCCCGAGGGCCACGGCCTGGTGCTGCTCACCGACGGCCTGTTCGAGGGCCGCTCCGGCAACGGCACCGAACGTCTCGGCGAGAAGGGGCTGCTGGAGGTGGCCCGCGGCTACGCGCACCTGCCCGGCGCCGAGTTCGTCGACGCGCTGATCGAGGACGTCGAGCGGCGCGCCCAGTCGGTGGGCGGCATCAGCGACGACATCGCGGTGGTGCGGGTGCAGCGCGCCGCCGACACCGGCGGCGGGGCACGCACCGAGGTGCGCGGCGACGAGCGGAGATCGGGTTCGCCATGAGACGGCGCCCGACGGTTCAGGGGTGGCAGAACCTCGTCCTGCTGTCGATGGGTGCGCTGGTGCTGGCCGGGGCGGTCGGCGGCGCGCTGCTGCTCAACCGCTACGACGACATGTCGCGGCGGCTCACCGAGCACATCCAGCCCGCACGCATCGCGGCCTACCAGTTGCAGGCGGCGTTGCGCGACCAGGAGACCGCGGTGCGGGGCTACGCCATCGCCGCCGAACCGCTGTTCCTGCAGCCCTACTACACCGGCGAGGAGACCGAACGCGCCGCCACGCAGGAGATCCGCGACGTGCTCGCCGAGTTCCCGGAGCTGATCGCCGACGTGGACGCGATCGAGCGCGCCGCCGACGAATGGCGGTCGTCGTTCGCCGAGCCGCTGATCGCCCGGATCAAACCCGGCACGCCGGGGGTCATCGACCCCGCCACCTCCGACCGCGGCCGGGCGCTCTTCGACGGCATCCGGCGGCTGTTCGACGTTCAGAACGCGCATCTGGCCGAGGCCCGTCAGCACGCCGTCGACGAGATAGACCGGGTGCGGGTCTGGCGGGACAGCGTGTTGATCGGGATGGTGGCGACGTTCTTCGTGGCCGCGCTGGCGCTGGCCGTCATCGTCCGCAACGCGGTCAACCGGCCGCTGGAAGCGCTGGCCCGCTCCTGCCGCAACATCACCAGCGGCAACTTCGACGACAGAATCGTGCCGCAGGGGCCGAGCGACATCCGCGCCATCGCCGCCGACGTGGAGGACATGCGCCAGCGCATCGTCGCCGAACTCGAGGCCTCGCACACCGCGCGCAGCCGGCTCGCCGAACAGGCCCAGGAACTGCAGCGGTCCAACGCCGAGCTCGAGCAGTTCGCCTACGTCGCCTCCCACGACCTGCAGGAACCGCTGCGCAAGGTGGCGTCGTTCTGCCAGCTGATCGAGAAACGCTACGGCGACAAGCTCGACGAGCGCGGGGTGGAGTACATCTCGTTCGCCGTCGACGGCGCGAAACGGATGCAGGTGCTCATCAACGACCTGCTCACCTTCTCGCGGGTGGGCCGGATCAGCGCCCAGCAGACCGAGGTCGACATGGACACGGTGATCGACGACGCGCTGGCGAACCTGGACACCGCGATCAAGGAGTCGGGTGCGCAGATCGTCCGCCGGGGCGCCTCGGCGCGGCTCACCGGCGATCCGACGCTGCTGACCATGCTGTGGCAGAACCTGATCGGCAACGCGATCAAGTTCCGTCGCGAGAACGTCGCCCCGCGCGTGCAGATCGACTGCGAACAGGCCTCGGACGGTTGGGAGTTCGCGGTCAGCGACAACGGAATCGGTATCCCCGCCGAGTTCGCCGACAAGGTGTTCGTCATCTTCCAGCGCCTGCACGGCCGCGACTCCTACACCGGCACCGGCATCGGTCTGGCACTATGTAAGAAGATCGTCGAACACCACGGCGGCACCATCTGGATCGATTCGTCGTACACCGACGGAACCCGGTTCCGATTCACCATCCCCACCGACCCTGCTGCCGAGCCCGCCGCAGCGGACACCACCGACCCCGAAGGGGCAACCCATTGACCGAAAAAGGGCGGGCGATCGACGTTCTGCTTGTCGAGGACGACCCCGGCGACGAGCTGATCACCCGAGAAGCGTTCGAACACAACAAGATCAACAACACACTGCACGTGGCCCGGGACGGCGCCGAAGGGCTGGACTTCCTGTACCGGCGCGGCCGGTTCGCCGACGCGCCGCGACCGGATCTGGTGCTGCTGGACCTGAACCTGCCGAAGTACGACGGTCGGGAACTGCTGCGCCGGATCAAGTCCGACCCCGACCTCAAGCACATCCCGGTGGTAGTGCTGACCACGTCGTCCGCCGAGGAGGACATCGTGCGCAGCTACCAGCTCCACGCCAACGCCTACGTCACCAAACCGGTGGACCTCGACCAGTTCATGAACGCGGTCCGTCAGATCGACGAGTTCTTCGTTCAGGTGGTGCGGTTGCCGCAGACCTGACGCGACGGGCTGAACGTCATCCGGACCGTGGTGCCGCCGGCCGACGCGTCGATGTCGACCTCGGCGCTGATCGCGCGGATCAGCGGCAGCCCCCGGCCGCGGGTGCTGTCCGGTGCCGCCGCGGGCGGCCGCCACACCCCGAAGTCGGTGATGTCGACGAAGATCCGCCGGCCGTCGTCCTCGGCGCTCAGGCGGATCACACCGTCGTCGACATCGCGGTAGGCGTGCTCGATGCAGTTCGTCGCGGCCTCGTTGACCACCAGCACTATGTCGGCGATGTCCTCGGCGGACAGCCCGATCGGGGTCAACCAGTCGATCAGGCGGTGCCGGATGTCGGCGAGCCGGTCGGCGCATGCGGGAACGTCGATGCGCAGCGAGTCGACGGGGCGAGGGTGCGCATCGATGGCCACGACCGAATTTGTACCCGTAATCGGCCCGGAACTCACGTCCGGGCCGGCTCCGACATCCGGCTGTGACCTACCGGTAGAAGGTCCAGCTGTAGTCCGCGCTCCACGCGCCGTTGACGCAACTGAGCGGCACCCCGTCCGGAGTCTGGGCCACCCCCCGGGTGTCGCCGCACGGTGACCGCAGGGTCCGGACGCCGACGAGCGGCGGCGCGGGCACCCAGACGCTGCGGGAACTGCAGGCCAGGGTGTTGCCGGCGGCGTCCAGCCCCCAGTTGTAGCGGGTGTTCTGCACGCAGTGCTCGCCCGCGCTGACCGGCTTGGACACGTAGGGCACACATTCGGCGCCGTCGCAGGTGGCCGGGGTGGCCGATGCCGTCGCGGTTGCGACAAACCCGGCGGCCAGCGCAGCCGCCAGTCCGCCCGTCAGCGCCACTGCAGCCGAAAGTTTCATGCGCCCAAGCCTAAGATTCCCGGCGGCGGTCGCGATAGGGTTTGCTCCATGAAGCTCGTGTTCGCCGCAGTTGCAGCCTCGGCCGCCGCTGTCACCCTGGCGCCGACGGCTCATGCCGATGTAGTCGCTTACCTGGTCAACGTGCACGTCCGCCCGGGCTACAACTTCCCGAACGCGGAGACCGCGATCGCCTACGGCAACAGCATCTGCGACCGCGTCGCGGCCAAGATGGGCTACGGCGAACTCGTCGAGCAGGTGAAAGCCGACTTCCACACCACCGACTACTACCAGGGCGCCTACCTGATCAATCAGGCCGTCAACGAGTTGTGCCCGGCCCAGATCTGGCAGCTGCGCAACTCGGCCGCCGGCTACACCCTGCCGCCGGTCTGACCCCCGACGACAACGGCGGCGCCCCGATCCGGGACGCCGCCGTCGATGGGTCACGCCTTACGGGCAGCTGACCTCGATCTCGAACGGTTTGGTGACCTGCTGCACCGGGTTGGCCATGTCCACCCCGGTCGCGGTGCCGCTCACCTTGTAGGTGTTGCCGTCCTTCTCGGCCTTGGCGTCGCCCTGACCGGTGCCCTGCTGGTAGCCCAGGCTGACGCCGCCGACGTTGCCCAGGGCCACGGACTGCACGGTGGGTTCGTCGCCTTCGCTGATCACCACGGTGATACCCGAAGGGGCGTCGCCGATCGCGATGTTGAAGTTGCCGCCCATCGCTGAGCAGGCCACGGTCCCGGAGATCTCCTGCGCCTGGCCGTCGATCGTCACCTTCGCCTCACCCGGGCCGGCCTCAGCGGTGACGGTGGTGGTGTCTGTCTCCACTGTGGTCGTCGTGGCGGCTGTCGACGAGGTGGTGGTGCTGTCGGAGTCGGACTTGTCGTCCGAGGAACATCCGGATAGTCCGGCGATCACGATCGCCGCGCCGCCTACGGCGGCTATGAACCCACGTTTCACCACTGGTCTCCTCTTCGTTGCCGTGACCCGTCGGGGCCGGGTCATCTCCAGCAGTATGGTGGGCGAGATCACACCGATCGCCGGTTTTCGGTCAAAACCTATTCGGCTCTCAGCAGGCAACCTTGATGGAGAACTCTCCTGACGTGCGGAAACTCGGGTTCTCGGTGTCGAATCCGTCCGCTGTGCCGGTGATGTCGTAGGTGCGGCCGGTCATCGTCACCTCGGCGTCGCCGCCGAGTCCGGCGTTGTAGCTGCCGGTGAACCCGCCGACGTTGGTGATGTTGACCGATTCGGCCACCAGGTCGGTCTCGTTGGACACCATGATCGACACCCCGGAGGCCTCGTCACCGGCGTTGATCGTGGTCAGCGGGCCGGTGGTGTTGCACTGCACGGCGGTGGTGGTCTTGGCCTGCTGGCCGTTGATGCTGATCTCGGCGGTGCCGGCCGGCAGCGTGCCGGGCGCGGGCTTGTCGTCGGATGGGCCCGATGAGCAGCTCGTCAGCACCAGCGCGGTCGAGACCGCAACGATCCATCGATTTCGCACAGTGCAAAATCTACGACGTGGTCGCGCCGAACGTTGCTGGTATGCAGGACTCGTCGCGGCCGGCGTTCTTCACCGTCGACACCGAGCTGCCCGGGCGGCTCGGCCGCACCGGGGTGATCCGAACCCCGCACGGCGACATCCACACTCCTGCGTTCGTTCCGGTCGGCACCCAGGCCACCGTCAAGGCGGTGCTGCCGGAGACCATGAAAGAGCTTGGTGCCCAGGCGATCCTCGCCAACGCCTACCACCTGTACCTGCAGCCCGGGCCGGACATCGTCGCCGAGGCCGGCGGGCTGGGGGCGTTCATGAACTGGCCGGGGCCGACGTTCACCGACAGCGGCGGGTTCCAGGTGCTCTCGCTGGGGGCGGGGTTCCGCAAGGTGCTGGCGATGGACGCCAACCGAGTGCAGGCCGATGACGTGATCGCCAAGGGCAAGGAGCGGCTGGCCCACGTCGACGACGACGGGGTGACGTTCCGCTCGCACCTCAACGGGTCGATCCACCGGTTCACCCCGGAGGTGTCGATCGGCATCCAGCACAAGCTGGGCGCGGACATCATCTTCGCGTTCGACGAGCTGACCACGCTGGTCAACACCCGCGGCTATCAGGAGCGGTCGGTGCGGCGCACGCACGAGTGGGCGGTGCGCTGCATGGCCGAGCACCGCCGGTTGTCCGAGGCCCACCCGGACAAGCCGCCGCAGGCCCTGTTCGGTGTGGTGCAGGGCGCGCAGTACGAGGATCTGCGCCGCGCCGCGGCCCGCGGCCTGACCGAGATCGGCTTCGACGGCTACGGCATCGGCGGGGCGCTGGAGAAGCAGAACCTGGCCGCCATCGTGGAATGGGTGTGCAGCGAGCTGCCGCCGGACAAACCGCGGCACATGCTGGGCATCAGCGAACCCGACGACCTGTTCGCCGCGATCGCCGCCGGTGCGGACACCTTCGACTGTGTGTCGCCGTCGCGGGTGGCGCGCAACGCCGCGCTGTACTCGCCGACCGGCCGGTTCAACATCACCAACGCCCGGTTCCGCCGTGACTTCACCCCGATCGACGACGAGTGCGACTGCTACACCTGCGCCCACTACACCCGCGCCTACCTGCACCATCTGTTCAAGGCGAAGGAGTTGCTGGCCAACACCCTGGCCACGATCCACAACGAGCGGTTCATCATCCGGCTGGTCGACCGGATCCGGGCCGCGATCAAGGCCGGGGAGTTCGACGACCTGCGCGAGGAGGTCCTCGGCCGTTACTACGGCTCCCGGCGCTGACTGCGCTTTTCGTGGTGATCCAGCTCGAATAGTGCGTAATCAGTTGTCTTAATCCGGGTTGGCCAGCGAATCAGTCGCAGATCGGTTAGGTTGCCGACATGCGGATCCTCCTGGTCGGCGCCGGCGGGGTGGGGGCGGCGTTCTGCTCCATCGCGGTGCGCCGCGACTTCTTCGACACGGTCGTGGTCGCGGACTACGACCAGAACCGCGCCAGGCGGGCGGCCGAGGCGGTCGCCGATCCGCGGTTCGTGGCCACCCGGCTCGACGCGTCGTCGGCGGACGCGGTGGCCGAGGCGGTGCGCGCCCACCGGATCACCCACGTGCTCAACGCCGTCGACCCGCGGTTCGTCATGCCGATCTTCACCGGCGCGCTGGACGGCGGGGCGGACTACCTGGACATGGCGATGAGCCTGTCGAGCCCGCACCCGGACCGCCCCTACGAGCTGCCCGGGGTGAAGCTCGGCGACGAGCAGTTCGCGCTCGCGGACCGGTGGCGGCAGGCGGGACGGCTGGCGCTGGTCGGCATCGGCGTCGAGCCCGGCCTGTCGGACGTGTTCGCCCGCTACGCCGCCGACCACCTGTTCTCCGAGATCGACGAACTGGGCACCCGCGACGGGTCGAACCTGACCGTCGACGGCTACGAGTTCGCGCCGTCGTTCTCGATCTGGACCACGATCGAGGAGTGCCTCAACCCGCCGGTCATCTGGGAGGCCGACCGCGGCTGGTACACCACCGAGCCGTTCAGCGAGCCGGAGGTGTTCGACTTCCCCGAGGGCATCGGCCCCGTCGAGTGCGTCAACGTCGAGCACGAGGAAGTGCTGCTGATGCCGCGCTGGGTCGAGTGCAAGCGCGTGACGTTCAAGTACGGGCTCGGCGAGGAGTTCATCGGCGTGCTCAAGACGCTGCACAAGCTCGGGCTGGACCGCACCGAGAAGGTGAAGGTCGGGCCCGTCGAGGTCAGCCCGCGCGACGTGGTGGCCGCCTGCCTGCCCGACCCGGCCGGCCTCGGCCCGAGGATGCGCGGCAAGACCTGCGCGGGGCTGTGGGTGACCGGAACGGGCAGGGACGGCAACCCGCGCTCGACGTACCTGTACCACGTCGTCGACAACGAGTGGTCGATGGCCGAATACGGCCACCAGTGCGTGGTCTGGCAGACCGCGATCAATCCCGTTGTCGCGCTGGAACTTCTGGCCCGCGGCAGCTGGAGCGGCGCCGGGGTGCTGGGTCCGGAGGCGTTCGACGCGGTGCCGTTCCTGGACCTGCTCACCGAGTACGGCTCACCCTGGGGCCGAAAGGAACTCCGCTAGTCCGGCGCGGCGGCACGGTAGGTTCTCGCCATGCCGATCGAACTGACCGCCGAGCAGGCCGCCGCACGCCTGCACCCCGACGACACGCTGGGCATCCCGCTGGGGCCGGGTCAGCCGCCGGCGCTGCTGCGGGCACTCGGTGACCGCGACGACTGGACCGACCTGCGGGTGTACGGCGCGCTGCTGGCGGTCGGCACCGACCTGTTCACCCGGCCCGGCGTGCGCTACTACTCCGGGTTCTTCGGCCCGCTGGAACGCGCGCTGATCACGCAGGGCGCGCGCATCGAGTTCGTCCCCTCCGACTTCCGCCGCTTCGGCCCGCTGCTGCAGCAGCAGAACCCGCGGGTGATGACCACCGTCGCCACCGAACCCGACGCCGACGGTTGGTGCTCACTGTCGCTGCACGCCGGCGGCACCGTCGACGAGATCCACCGCGCCGGAGCCGATCCCGACCGGATCCTGATCGTCGAGGCGGCGCAGCGCTTCCCGCGCACCTTCGGACACGGCGAATACCGTCACGCCGTGCACGTCGACGAGATCGACATCCTGGTGCGCTCCACCGAGGCGCCGCTGGCGCTGCCCGGTGTCGATACCCCGCCGTCGGACGTGGACCGGGCGATCGCCGCGCACGCGGTCAAATACATCCCGTCCGGCGCCACCCTGCAGACCGGGATCGGGTCGATCCCGAGCCAGATCGCCACCCTGCTCGCCGAGGGCGACAAGGGCGACTTCGGGCTGCACAGCGAGATGTTCACCGACGGGTGCATGAGGCTGCACCGCGCCGGCAAGGTCACCAACACGCACAAGGGTCAGTACCACGGGCTGAGCGTGACGACGTTCGCGTTCGGCTCGCCCGACCTCTACAGCTGGCTCGACGGCAACCCGGAGGTGGCGTTCCTGCCGGTCGGCATCGTCAACGCGCCGGAGGTGATCGCCGCCAACCACACCATGATCTCGATCAACGGGGCGCTCGCGGTCGACGCGCACGGGCAGGTCGTCGCCGACACCATCGACGGCCGGCAGTTCAGCGGAATCGGCGGTGCGGAGGATTTCGTGGCCGGCGCCGGACTGGAGCTGTCGGACCGGTCGCTGATCTGTCTGCCGTCGACGGTGGAGAAGAACGGCGTGTTGCGGTCGCGCATAGTCGGCCGGTTCGACGCCGGCGCCGTCATCACCACACCGCGTCATCAGGTGGACATCGTCATCACCGAATACGGTGCCGCCGAGCTGGAGGGTAAGACCGTCGGCGAGCGCGCCGAAGCGCTGGCCGCGATCGCCCGCCCGCAGTTCCGCGACGAGATCCTCGCGACGGTCCGCTGAGAACTTCGCGCGCCCAGACCACGCTTGTTGCCGGAAAATCGCGAAAATCCGTCAACTTCCGTGGTTTCGGCGAGCGGACTACAGCGGGTTGAGGATCCGGTCGAGGAACCGGCGGGTGCGCTCGTGCGTCGGGTTGCCGATCACCGCGGCGGGCGGGCCCTGCTCCAGGATCACCCCGTTGTCGGTGAACAGCACCTGGTCGGAGACCTGTCTGGCGAACTGGATCTCGTGGGTGACGATCACCAGGGTCCAGCCCTCGACGGCGAGGTCGCGGATGACCGACAGCACCTCGCCGACCAGTTCCGGGTCCAGCGCCGAGGTCGGCTCGTCGAACAGCACCACCTTCGGGCGCAGCGCCAGCGCCCGCGCGATACCGACCCGCTGCTGTTGACCGCCGGACAGCTGGAACGGGTAGTGGTCCCGGCGGTCGGTCAGCCCCACCTTGTCGAGCAGTTCGAGCGCCTCGGCCTCGGCTTCGGCACGCGGCCGGTGCTGCGCGACGATCGGGCCCAGCGTGACGTTCTCCAGGACCGTCTTGTGCGGGAACAGGTTGTGGCCCTGGAACACGAACCCGCTCTGAGCGCGGTAACGCCGCAGCGCGTCCTTGGAAACCGGTTTGCCGAAATCGATCTCGACGTCGCCGACCCGGATCACCCCGGCGTCCGGGACGTCGAGCGCGTTGAGCGCCCGCAGCAGTGTCGTCTTCCCGGAACCCGACGGCCCGATGATCGTCGTCACCGAGCCCTTCTCGACGCTGAACGACACACCCTTGAGAACCTCGTGGTCGCCGAAGGCTTTCCGCACGTTCTCGGCGCGGACACGATAGTCGGTCATCGGGCCACATACCTTTCCAGTCGACGCTCGAGCCGACTCTGGCCGAACGACAGCACCAGGCAGATGACCCAGTAGTACAGGGCCGCAGTACCGTAGAGCGCGAAGAACTCGAACGTCGGCGCGGCGACGTTCTGCGCGGTGCGGAACAGTTCGGTCACCAGGATCGTCGACGCCAGCGAGGTGTCCTTCACCAGCGAGATCAACGTGTTCGACAGCGGCGGCACCGCCACCCGGGTGGCCTGCGGCAGGATGATCCGCCGGTAGGTGTCGACGTAGTTCAGCCCGATCGTCTGGGCGGCCTCCCACTGGCCCTTCGGGATGGACAGGATCGCCGACCGGATGATCTCGGCCGCGTAGCCGCCGACGTTGAGGCTGAACGCGATGACCGCGGCGGGGAACGGGTCGATGCGCACCCCGATCTGCGGCAGCGCGTAGAACACCAGGAACAGCTGCACCAGCAGCGGGGTGCCGCGGATCAGCGAGATGTACATCCGGGCCAGCCCGGACAGCAGCACGTTCGACGACAGCCGCGCCAGCGCCACCACCAGCGCGATCACCAGGCCGATGACGAAGCTGATCACGGTCAGCGGGATCGTCTTCTCGATCGCCGCGCGCGCCAGCGGACACAGATTGTCGAGGATCAGCTGCACGGTGCTGCGCGGCGTGGACCGCGACAGGTCGGTGTCGAGGTACTTGCGCGAGATCTCGGTCAGGGTGCCGTCGGCGCGCAGCTCGTCGAGCGCCCGGTTCAGTTCGGGCAGCAGCCCGCTGTTCTTGCGGGCGGCGAACGCCTGCTCGCTGCGCTCACCGGTGGTGGCGGCCACCTTGATCGCCGCGTCCGGGTGCTCGGCCTGATACGCCAGCACCGACAGGCTGTCGTTGACCACGGCGTCGACGCGTCCGTCGTTGAGCACGCTGATCGCCTGCGCGAACCCGTCCACCGACACGATCTCCGCACCGGCGTCGCGGGCCACCCGCGCCCAGTTGCTGGTCGGGCTCTGCGCTGCGCGCCTGCCCTTCAGGTCGGCCAGCGAGGTGATCGAGTCGTCGTCGGCGCGGGTGACGATCACCCCTTCGGCGATCGAATACGGCTCGGAGAGGTCGTATTTCGCCTTGCGCTCATCGGTGATGGTCACCTCGTTGGCGACGACGTCGAACCGGCCCGCCTCCAGTGCGGCGAAGATCGAATCCCATGACGTCTCGACGAACTCGACTCGCACGCCGAGTTTCTCGGCGACGGCGCGGGCAACGTCGACGTCGTAGCCGGCCAGTCGGCCGCCCTGCGCGGGGTCGTGGAAGGAGTACGGCGGGTAGACGCCCTCGGTGCCGACCCGGAGCACCCCCGCGGCCTTGATCGGATCGGTGCCGGCGTCGCGGGAGGAGCCGCAACCGGCCACCCCGGCGATCACCGCCACGAACAGCAGAAGAGCGGGTAGCACCCGCCGGCGGTTTCGGTGCACCGGCGGAAGGTACTGCACCCGGCGGGGGTTGCGGAAGCGTTCTGCTCAGTCGGGGCGGTAAATCCAGGGCTGCTTCGGGAGCCGGGCGGGGTCGAACTCGGCCAGCATGCCTTCGACGTCGGTGGCGCGGTAGCCCAGCGAGTCTGCGATCCGGCGCAGCGCGCGCTGCACCCCGATCTCGGCGAGGGTGACCGCGCCGTCCCGTTTGGCCAGGCGCGCGCCGTCGGCGTTGAGCACCAGCGGCACGTGTGCGTACGTCGGCTCCGGGTAGCCCAGCAGCCGCGCCAGGTAGGCCTGCCGCGGCGAGGACGACAGCAGGTCGTCGCCGCGCACCACCTGGTCGATGCCGGACTCGGCGTCGTCGATCACCACCACCAGGTTGTAGGCCGGCACCCCGTCACCCCGGCGGATCACGAAATCGTCCACCAGGCCGGTGTATTCGCCGTGCAGCAGATCGGTCACGGTGTAGCTGAAGGTGTCGGTGCGCAGCCGCAGCGCCGGTGGCCGGCCGATCTCGGCGCGGCGGCGGTCGCGTTCGGCTTCGGTCAGGTCGCGGCAGGTGCCCGGGTATGCCCCCTGCGGGGCGTGCGGGGCACGCGGCGCCTGAGCGATGTCTTTTCTGCTGCAGTAGCATTCGTAGACCATGCCGGCCTCGACCAGCTGGTCGATGACCCGCTCGTAGCGGTCCCGGTGGTCGGACTGCCACTGCACCGGTTCGTCGGAGGTCACCCCGATCGCGGCCAGGTCGGCCAGTTGCCGCTCGCCGATCTCGCGGGAGGTGCGGTCGTCGAGATCCTCCACGCGCAGCAGGAACCGGCGGCCGGAGGAGCGGGCGAACAGCCAGGCCAGCACCGCGGTGCGCAGGTTGCCGATGTGCAGGTCGGCCGACGGGCTCGGGGCGAACCGGCCGGCCCCGGAGGACGGACTCGTCACGTGCGCAATCTAGCCCGCCGGTTCCGTTAACCGGCCTTGACCTCCACCCTCTGGCGCTGCAGCGACACCGAGGCGGTGTCGGCCGGTTCGGCCGCCGCCACGCCGCGGCCCTGGGCGGTGACGGCCAGGCAGGTGCGGTCGCCGCGGAACAGGTCGCGGGAGAACTCGTAGGGCCGGTCGTCCTGGTCGTAGGTGACCCGGGTGATCAGCAGCAGCGCCGAGTCCGGCTCGATGTCGAGCAGCGAGGCCTCCTCGGCGGTGGCGTTGACCGCCTCGATGCGTTCGTCGGCGCGGGCCGCGACCAGCCCGTACTGGCTCTCCAGCAGCTCGTAGAGCGACCCGCCGAGCTGCTGCTCGAGCAGTCCCGGGAACCGGTCGGCGGGGAACTGGGCCAGCTCCAACGAGATCGGCGAGCCGTCGGCCAGCCGGACCCGCTGGATCTCGATCACCAGCGCGTCGGGTTCGAGCCGCAGCGCGGTGCGGGTGCGCTGGTCGGCGGCGGTGATCTTGGTCGACAGCACCCGGGTGCCGGCGACGTAGCCCTGCCGGGCCAGAAACGCCGGCACCCCGACCACGTCGGTGAGGCTGCGTTCGACCTGGGTGTGGCTGATGAAGATGCCGCCGGCCCGGCCGATCACCCGGTGGATCAGGCCGGCCTCCTCCAGCGCGGCGAGCGCCTGGCGCAGGCTGGACCGGCTGGTGCCGTACCGCTCGGCGAGTTCCCGTTCGCTGCCGAGCTTGGTGCCAGGAACCCCGGCGTTGATATCGGCGACGATCCGACGCCGCAGCTCCTCGCTCTGTCTCGGCACCACCCCTCCAGCGTCGCTATTTGGTACTACCAAAAAATCCTATCCGTCCGGCCGGTCGGGGTGTGCGAGCCCTGCTCAATCCTGGTACAGCTCGGCGATGGCCTCCGGGGACTCCGGCAGCACCTGCCCACCGTCGACGACCAGCGTCTGACCGGTGATGTAGCCGGCCTCGTCGGTGGCGAAGAACAGCGCGGCGTTGCCGATGTCGGCGACCGAACCGAGCCGGCGTGTCGGGATGGCGGCCGCCATCCGGTCGAGGTACTCCTCGCCCATCTCGGCCAGGCCCTCGGTCATGATGTTGCCCGGCAGCACCGCGTTGACGGTGATGTTCTTCGGCGCCAGCTCCATCGCCGCGGTGCGCATGAAGCCGAGCTGGGCGGACTTGGAGGCGCCGTAGTGGGTCCAGCCCGGATACCCGGTGATCGGCCCGGTGATCGACGAGGTGATGACGACCCGGCCGTGGCCGCTGGCGGTCAGCGCGTCGACGGCGGCCTGGATGATGTAGACGGTGCCCTTGAAGTTCACCGCCAGCACCTGCTCGATGTCGTCGGGCGTGAGCTCGGTGAGCCGGCCGGACGGGAAGATCCCGGCGTTGGCGCACACGATGTCCAGCCCGCCGAACTGCTCGACGGCGGTGGCCACCGCCGTGCGGCTGTCCTCCGGTTTGGTGACGTCGGCGACCAGCGCGGTGATCTGGCCCTTGCGGCCGGACAGATCGCCGACCGTGCGGTCCAGATCGGCCTGGGTGCGGCTGGTGATGAGCACGTTGATGCCGGCGTTGACGAAGACCTCGGCGATGCCGCGGCCGATGCCCTTGCTGCCGCCGGTGACGATGGCCGAGCGGCCCTCGAGTGAACCGAACATGGGTGTGCCTCCGGGGTGTGTGGGGACGGGTGTCAGGTCAGCCGTTGACCGTTGGTGCTCAGGTACGTCTCGGCCAGCTTGCAGCTGCCCTCGGCGTAGGTGATCGCCTTGGTCCGGGATTCCTTGGAGTGGCTGTGCGACCCCATCCAGGCCAGCAGCAGCAGCCGGCGGAACAGCACGAACGACGGCAGCATGACCTCGTCGGCGGCGCCGAGCTCGCGGTGGCTGCGGTAGCCGCGCACCCAGGAATCCTGCCACTCCGGCAGTGCCGGGTCGTCCTCGATGAACGACACCGCGGTGCCGAAATCGTAGAAGTACCAGCCGAATCCACAGTCGTCGAAGTCGATGACGGTGATGGTGTCACCGTCGACGAGCAGGTTCGCCAGCCGCAGATCGGCGTGGATCAGCCCGTAGGTGTCCGGGCCCGAGCCGTACTCGGTCAGTTTGCGCTGCAGCAACTGCTCGGCGCGGCCGAGGATCTCGCGTTCGGCCGGTCCGACCCCGACCGCGTCCTGCCACCGGCCCCAGCGCGGATGCGCGCCGAAGCTGTGCTCCCAGTCCCAGGCGAACCGGGCGAAGCCGGCCGGCCGCCGCCAGTCGCGGGCGTGGCTGTGCAGCGCGGCGGTGATGCGCCCGAGGGTGTGGAAGTCGTCGGTGGTCAGCGACTGCTCGTCCGGCTCCGCGCCCGGCACCATCTCGAAATGCACCACGTAGCGGGTGGTTCCGTCCGCCTCGACCCCGACCACCCGGCGCCCGTCGCGGGCCGGGATCACCACCGGCACCCGCACATCGCTCTCGGCGCGCAGCGCGGCCAGCCAGTCCAGTTCGGACTCGATCTCGTGCGGTTCGTGGTAGTTCAGCCGGTGCACCCGAAGGATCGAGCGGGTCCCGGAATCCGGATCGTGCACCGCGTAGGTGGCGTTCTCCGACAGGTTCAGCAGGTGCAGCTCGGATTCCGGGCTGACGTCGTAGTCGGCCAGTGCCCGCTGCGCGATCGTCACGTCGGCGGTGATCACCTCGTTGTCGCCCATCAGTGGTCCCGTCCCTCGATCCCGTTCAGCACCTCGGTGATCCGGTCCCGGGCGCTGGTGACATCGCTTGTGCTTCCGGCGATGTAGAGCCTGCCAGCGGCGCCGATCATCTGCACGTCGACCATGGTGAGCCCGGGGGCGGCCCGCTCGGCCTCGTTGGCCGCCACCGCCGCGAACAGCGCCGGGGTCATCTCGTAGACCAGCAGCGACTGGCCGGGTAGCACCATCGAGGCCTGCCGGTTGCGGTTGAGGATCACCGCGTGCTGGTCGGTGATGTCGGTGATGATGTCGTGGAACAGCACCCGCGGCCGCAGCTGGTCGGCCGCCGAGGCCCCGGTGCCCCGCAGGATCGCCTCACCGGCCCGCTGCACGTCGGCCAGCTCGGACGAGTGGACCTCCAGCACCCCGAACTGTCGCTCCACGTAGAGGATGCCGGGCTGGATGCCGGGCACCTCGCGCAGCGCCAGGTCGATGACCCGCTCGATCGCCAGGGCGGGGGACACCTCGACGATCAGCGCGTGCTCGCCCGCGTACGGCGGGTACCCGCGGGCCCGGGTGGGGGTCCCCAGGTAGGCGGCGAACTGCGGCTGCAGATCCTGCACCAGCAGATAGACGCGGATCTCGGTGCGCGTCGCGATATCGGTCGCGGCCATCAGGCTCCTCAGGGTCGGAATACGCGATGGGGGCGCGGGTTACTGCGCGGACACCGAGAAGTGCGCCCCCAGTTCGCTGTGCGGACGCGGGATCACGTGCACGCTCACCAGTTCGCCCACCTGCGAAGCGGTCTCCGCACCGGCCTCGGTGGCGGCCTTGACCGCACCCACCTCACCGGTGACGATCACCGCGACCAGCCCGTCGCCGACCTGCTGGCGGTCGGTGATGGTGACGTTGGCGGCCTTGACCATCGCGTCGGCGGCTGCCAGGGCGGCCACGTAGCCCTTGGTCTCGATCATTCCGATCGCGTTGCTGGCCATGATGTCTCTCCTTGTCTGCCGGGATATTTCGGACTTGATTGGTGAAACTGTGGGTTACTCGGGCGGATCGGGGTCGATCGAGCCGATGATCAGCGCGTCGACCGGTGGCGGGGGACCGGGGAACCAGCCGGCGGCGACCGAGCCCTGTGCGATCAGGACCCGCTCACCGACACCGCTGCCGAGCACGTCGAAGGCGATCAGCTTGGCGCCGGACCCGTCGGCCTCGACCTCCAGGAACGCGCCGGCGGGCAGGCCGTCGATGCGCCGGGTCGCCCAGACCTGACCGGTCACCACTCCGGAAATCATGTTCTTCCTTTCGGCCGAGCCGTCACTTGCGCTCCTTTTCGATCCGGATCCCCAGGGTGCGGGCCTTCTCCCGGGCCAGCGGCGTCAGCACCGCCCTGCGGCCGAGAATCAGGACGCCGCCGCCGGATTCGGCGATGTCGCGGATGTGCCGCTCGGTCACCGCGCCGCTGTCGATGCGGTGGCTGCGCTCGCCGGTGCTCGTCGCGCCGCCGGCCAACCGGAACCGCAGCCGTCCGGCCCGCAGATCCGCACGCGTCTTGGGGTTCTCGAACAGTTTGAGCAGGGTGCGCACGAACGCGTCCAGGTCGGCGTCGTTGGCGATCCGGACGCTGTCCGTGCGGGTCTTCTCGTCGGCGGCCAGTGGCCCGGTGGGTTGCAGCCCGAACTGCTCGGCCACCGTGCGTGGGGGAGGTGGTGGAGGCGGCGGGGGGACAGCCGGGGCCGCGGGGGGAACGGCCAGATCGGCAACCGCCTCGCGCACCACCTCCCGGACCAGTTGGCGCAGCACCGCCGGGTCGATCGTGCTCATGTGGCGCTCCGGGCCAGCGCATCCTCGGCGGCCTCGGCCGCCTGGCGGACGTCGGCCTCGGTGCCCGACAGGTACACCCGGCCGGTCGCGCCGATCATCCGGTAGTCGACGACCTTGATGTCGGCGGCCTTCTCCGCCTCGTTGGTGGCCAGGATGGCGTAGGAGGCGGGCTGCATCTCGAGCACGTACAGCGATTCGCCGGCCAGCACCATCGAGCCGATCTTGTTGCGGTTGATCAGGAACGCGTGCTGGCGGTCGATGCTGGTGATGAGCTTGGCGGCCAGGATCTGCGGCCGCACCGCGTCGGTGGCGTCCTTGCCCAGCTCGGCCAGTGCGGCGTCGGCGGCGGCCTTGACCGCGCCGGTCTCGCCGTGGAACTCCAGGTAGCCGAACTGCCGCTCGACGACCAGGATGCCGGCGTTGACCTCGGCGTGCTTGAGCGCCACGTCGGTCACGCCCTCGATGTCCAGTCCGGGGGCGACCTCGATGATCTGGGCGGCCATGTCGGCGCGGGGCAGGGTGCCCTTGATCCAGGTGCCCAGATACGACAGCGTCTGCGGCTGCAGCCGGTCGATGAAGATGAAGGAACGCAGTTCAGCCACGAGCTACCTCTTGATCAGTTGGGCGAGTTCTTCGACGACCAGCTTGCGCAGCTCGGCGCGCAGCGCCTCCAGCGTCGGGTCGAGCGGGCGGGAACCGCCGGCGACGGTGCCGCTGCGCACCGGCGCGGCGGGCTGGACCGGCAGGCCGGCCGCCGGGTCGTTGGACGCCCGCGGGTAGGCGGGCACCGGTCCGGCCGGGGCGTGCCACGGCGAGATACCGCCGAACTCCGGCATGCTCACCGCTGGGTCGCTGTTGTAGGCGATGCGGGTCCAGTTCAGCAGGTGGTGCGGGCGCAGGTTCTCGCCGAGCCCGCTGCGGCCGACGAACCCGGTGCCGATCGTCATCGACGGGTCCAGGTTGGTGTCCAGCCCGGCGCTGCCGGTGCTGTTGCCGACGTTGACCGACACCCGCAGCACCGGCACCTGGGCCGCGAATTCTGTTATCACATAAGGGTTCTCGCTGTGGATCGCCGCGGAGTGGCCGGCGCCGCCGATGCGTACCACCGCCCGGGCGGCGCGGATTCCGCGCGCGGCGTCGGCGACGGTGGTGAAGCCGAGCACCGGGGAGAGCTTCTCGTGGGCGAGCACCTCCTCGGCGACGACCATGTCGAACGGCGCGACCAGCACCCGGGTCTTGGGGGTGACCCGCAGCCCGGCCTGCCCGGCGATCCAGGACGCGTCGCGGCCCACCACGTCGGTGTTGAGGTGGCCGTCGGGGAACATGTAGGCGCGCAGCCGCTGCGCCTCGTCGTCGCCGAGCACGTAGGCCCCGGCCCGGGTGAGCGCCGAGCGCAGCTGATCGGCGATGGATTCCTCGGCGATGAGCACACTTTCGTTGGTGCACAGCACCGAGTTGTCGAACGCCTTGCTGTCGACGATGCGGCGGGCCGCGGCGGCGACGTCGGCGCTGGCGTCGACCAGCACCGGCACGTTGCCCGGGCCCACCCCGAGTGCCGGGTTGCCCGACGAGTAGGCGGCGCGCACCACAGCGGTGCCGCCGGTGGCGACGACGACGTCGGTGCGCTCGTCGCCCATCAGCGCCTCGACCAGCGGGATGGTCGGCTCCTCGACCACCTGCACGATGCCGTCGGGGGCGCCGGCGGCGACCGCCGCGTCGGCGAGCACGCGGGCCGCCTCGGCCGAGCACCGCTTGGCCCGCGGATGCGGGCAGACCACCACCGCGTTGCGGGTCATCAGCGCCAGCAGCGTCTTGAAGTACACGGTGGCAACGGGATTGGTGGTCGGCGTGAGCGCCAGCACCACCCCGGCGGGGCGGGGGATCTCGACGATCTTGCGGACCGGGTCGATGCGCGGGGTGACGAAGTCCTCGTCGCGGTAGTGCTCGACGATGCCGCGCGAGCAGGCCCGGTTCTTGACCACCTTGTCGGCGGCCACCCCCATCTGGGTCTCGGCGACCGCCGCGGCGGCGAACCGCTCGGCCTCGGCGTAGCCGGCCTCGGCGGCCGCGGCCACGATCGCCTCGACACTGCCGCGGTCGTAGTCGGCGTAGGCACGGGCCGCCCACCGCGCCCGCTCCAGCATGTGCCCGGCCTGGGCAATGGTGGTCATCAGCTCCTCCGTCCGAATGCCGCCGCCCGGGCGCGGCCCACCGCGACCTCGAGCCGGTCGAGCACGTCCTCGCACAGGTCGGGCCCCAGCAGGATGCCCGGTTTGAACTGCAGCACACGGGGATCCAGCGTGGAGAAGATCGCCCACACCCCGTTGGCGTACAGCTCGCGCATGACGAACTTGGCGCCCTCGGGATGGTCGAACTCCAGTCCGATCACCACGCCGTTCTGCCGGATGCCGACGAACCAGTCCGGGTAGTCGGCCTGGATGCGGCGCAGCCCGGTGGCGAACAGGTCGGCGATGTAGTGCACCATCGAGCGCACCTCCGGCCGGGTGGTGATCTCCAGCGTCTTGATGGCGGCCACACAGCCCAGCTCCGCACCGCCGAAGGTGGACATGTGAGCGAAGCCGTCGACGTCCAGCCAGCTCGCCGCGCGGTCGCCGAGCAGCACCGCGCTGATCGGGTACATGCCGCCGGACAGGCCCTTGCCGGTGACGATGATGTCCGGGTCGATGCCGTGTTTGGTGATGCCCCACAACTCACCGGTGCGCATCAGCCCGGTCTGCACCTCGTCGGCGATGTAGAGGGTGCCGAAGCGTTCGGTGAGCTGTTTGACCGCCTCGAGGTAACCCGGTGGGGGAAGCGGGAATCCGTACGTCGCGGGGATGGTCTCCATGATCACCGCGGCGACGTCGCCGGCCGACAGCGCCTTCTCCATCGCCTCCAGGTCGCCGAACGGGACCTGGATGAACTCGTCGGGGTGGTCGGACAGGAACAGCTTGGAGAACCGGTCGTCACCGGTGGCCACCGCCAGGCCGGTGTGGCCGTGATAGGCCTTGATGACCGAGACGATCTTGCGCCGGCCGGTGGCGTGCCGGGCGCTTTTCAGCGCGATGTCGATGGCCTCGCCGCCGCCGGAACCGAACGCGACCTTCCTGATCGAGGGCGGAGCGGTCTCGACGAGGCGCTGGGCCAGCGCGGTGCGGGCCACCGACGGGAAGTGGTGGTTGCCGATGTCGAAGTGCTCCATGCCCTCCTTGATCGCCTGCATCACCTCGGGATTGCGGTGGCCGAGGTTGTAGGTGCCGCCGTTGAGATGCACGTCGATGAGGCGACGGCCGGTCATGTCCCACAGGAAGTAGCCCTCGCGCCGGTCGATGACGAGGTCGACGCCCGAGTCGGTCCAGAACTGCGTCTTGTCCGGGTTCCAGAACGTCTTCGCCTTGTCCAGGACCTCGGTCTTGGACTCGAACGAGAACGCGCCGTAGTCGTACATGCGGCTCCTCACTGCGCGGGCGCGGTGTGAACTGGGCCATCCGGCGCCCTGAACACCCCCGACCATAAAAAGGGCGACCATTTCTGTCAATCGGTTCGCAGAAACGCTTGCAGACCGCAATTGGTAGTGCCAATATTTGCACGTTCGGCTGTGGCGTGGACCACAGACCTGCACGTGTCAATCCCTGGAAGGTATCCCGTAGATGGCTGATCAAGTCATATCGCGGAGCCAAACCCGTTCGGACGACGGGATTCAACGGCTCAAGCGCGATGCTGTGGGCACAGTGGGCGTGATCTTCATGGCGGTGGCGACCGCCGCCCCGATCACGGCAATGGTCGGCAACGTGCCGATCGCGGTCGGCTTCGGAAATGGTTCACACGCACCGGCCGGTTACTTCGTGGCCACGGTGGTACTCGGTCTGTTCGCCACCGGCTACGCCACCATGGCCAAACACCTCACCGCCACCGGCGCCTTCTACGGCTACATCTCCCACGGCCTGGGCCGCATCCCCGGGATGGCCGCCGGCGCCATCATCACGATGGCCTACATCGTCTTCGAGGCATCGCTGATCGGCATCTTCGCGTTCTTCACGCAGAACCTGCTGGAGAACTTCTTCGGGTGGCACGTGCCCTGGATCGTGCCCGCACTCGGGATGCTGACCCTCAACGCGATCCTGACCTACTTCGACGTCAACCTCACCGCCAAGGTGCTGGGTGCCTTCCTGATCACCGAAATCGTGATGCTGCTGCTCGGCGCGTTGGCGGTGCTGGTCCGCGGCGGCGGTCCGGAGGGCTTCGCGCCCGGCGCGATCATCAACCCGATCGGCGCCTTCGAGGCCGCCCCGGTCGCCGGCGCGAGCGCGGGGCTGGGCCTGTTCTTCGCGTTCTGGTCCTGGGTCGGGTTCGAATCGACCGCCATGTACGGCGAGGAGTCGCGCAACCCGAAGAAGATCATCCCCCGGGCGACCATGATCGCCGTGCTCGGCGTCGGCCTGTTCTACGTGTTCATCTCCTGGATGGCGATCGCCGGCACCGGCCCGGACAGGGCCGTCGAGCTGGCCCAGGACGCCGACACCGCCGGGGAGATCTTCTTCGCCCCGGTGCGCGACACCTACGGCCAGTGGGCCATCGTGCTGTTCGAGATCCTGCTGGTGACCGGTTCCTACGCCTGCGGCATGGCGTTCCACAACTGCGCCTCGCGCTACATCTACGCGTTCGGCCGGGAGGGCCTGTCCAAGACGCTGCAGCGCACGCTGGGCGCGACCCATCCGGTGCACGGCTCGCCGTATGTGGCCTCGTTCGTGCAGAGCGGCATCGCGCTGGTGATCATCCTGAGCTTCCTGGCCGCCGGGATGAGCCCGTACGAGCACATGTACGCGCTGCTGGCGATCCTGGGCACCATGGCGATCCTGATCGTGCAGTCGCTGTGCGCGTTCGCGGTGATCAGCTACTTCCACGTCCGCAAGCAGAACCCCGAGAGCAAGCACTGGTTCAAGACGTTCCTCGCCCCGCTGCTGGGCGGGCTGGGCATGCTCTACGTGGTGAGCCTGCTGTGGCAGCACCGCGAGACCGCGGCCGGCACCGCGGCGGGCACGCTGCTGTTCAAACTCACCCCGTGGATCGTGGTGGGGGTGTTCGTGCTCGGCGCCGCCGTGGCGACCTGGTGCAAGTTCTTCGACTCCAGGCGCTACGAGCTCATCGGGCGCATCGTCTACGACGACTCCGAGGTCCGCAGCTAGCAGGCCGCGAACGCCGGCGTCCCACTCGGCGCGGGACGCCGGCGTTCGTGACCCGGCGGTGTGACAGGTCGGCCGACGTGGGTACTCACCAGCGGCGCTACGGCACCATCGAGTACCCCAGGAGAAGGGCTGACCAGGTTGACCTCGGCGACAACCGAACAGACGACACCCGAACCCGACACCCGATCGGTGCGCAAGGCCATCACCGCGTCGGCGATCGGCAACGCCACCGAATGGTTCGACTACGGGCTGTACGCCTACGGCGTCTCGTATATCTCCGCGGCGATCTTCCCCGGCGACGGTCCGACCGCCACCCTGCTGGCCCTGATGACCTTCGCGGTGTCGTTCCTGGTGCGCCCGCTGGGCGGGTTCGTCTGGGGACCGCTCGGCGACCGGCTGGGCCGGCGACGGGTGCTGGCGCTGACCATCCTGCTGATGGCCGGCGCCACGCTGGGTGTCGGGCTGGTACCCGGCTATTCGGCGATCGGGCTGTGGGCGCCGGCGCTGATGGTGGTGCTGCGGATGATCCAGGGCTTCTCCACCGGCGGCGAATACGGCGGCGCCGCGACCTTCATGGCCGAGTACGCGCCCACCCGCCGACGCGGCATGCTCGGCAGCTGCCTGGAGGTCGGCACGCTGTCCGGGTTCTCCGCCGGCGCGCTGCTCATGCTCGGGTTCTCGGTGGCCCTCGAACCGCAGCAGATGCAGAGTTGGGGCTGGCGGATCCCGTTCCTGCTGGCGGCCCCGCTCGGGTTGATCGGGCTGTACCTGCGGAGCCGGCTGGCCGAGACCCCGGTGTTCCGCGAACTCGAAGACGAGGGCGGAAAGGAACAGGGCACGGTCGAGCAGTTCCGCGACCTGATCGGCCGGTACCGCGGACCGGTGCTGCGGCTCGCCGGCCTGGTGGTCGCGCTCAACGTCGTCAACTACACACTGCTGACCTACATGCCGACCTATCTGGAGCAGACGATCGGGCTGAGCACCAGCATGTCGCTGATCGTGCCGGTGATCGGCATGCTGTCGATGATCGTGTTCCTGCCGTTCGCCGGGCTGGCCTCGGATCGGTTCGGCCGCAAGCCGATGTGGTGGCTGTCGCTGGTCGGGCTGTTCGTGACCGTGGTGCCGATGTTCCTGCTGATGGCGACGGGGCCGGTCGGCGCGGTGGTCGGCTTCGCGGTGCTCGGGCTGCTGTACGTTCCGCAGCTGGCGACCATCTCGGCGATGTTTCCCACCCAGGTGCGCTTCGCCGGATTCGCGATCGCCTACAACGTGTCGACCGCGCTGTTCGGCGGTACCGCGCCGGCACTCAACGACTGGCTGGTCAACACCACCGGCAACAACCTCGTTCCGGCCTTCTACATGATGGTCGCCTGCGTGGTGGGAGCCGTCGCCCTGCTGCCGTCGCCGGAGACCGCCCGGTGTCCCATCAACGGCACCGAGATCCCGGGAACCCCCGAGGCGCCGCCCCAGCTGGACTTCGAGCCGGCCGACAGCTCCGGCCGGTAAGCCGACCGGATCGGATGACGCGCCTCGGCCGGCCGAGCCGAACCCGCGCTACGCCGGGTGCAGGCTGATCGGCTGTTGAAGGTGGGCGGGTTCGGGATCGCCGCACGCCCCGGGCCTGGAGGTCGCGCTGAACGTGCCGGCCAGCGTCGCCGGATCGAAGGTGTAGGTCTGGTCCCCGGGCGCGGTGCTGCCGTCCGGGCAGGTCCAGCCGTTGACCACGTCGTTGCGCTGCACGATCCACGGCCCGCCCTCGCTGCGCCGGATCTGGGCGATCAGCCCGGTGGCGGTCGAGATCGTCCCCGCACACGTCAACTCCGCATTGCACTGGGTGGTGATGCTCCACCGGGTCGTGGTCGGCCCGTTGACCAGCGTGTAGTCGCCGTCGAGCCGCTCGTCGGCCCGGGCCGGGGCAGCGGTGCCGAGGGCCAGGGCCAGGACGATGCCGAGGACCGGGGTCGTCGCGCGGATGATCACGCCCAAGAGCATCACATGCCGTAGTCGAGGCCGGGAACGATATCGCCGAGCCGGTAGGCCGGCGGGGTCTCCAATTGCCCGAAGGTGCAGCTGCGCGGGTCCCGGTCGGGGCGCCACCGGCCGAACTGCGCGGTGTGGCGGAACCGCCCGCCAGCCATGTGGTCGTAGCGCACCTCGACCACCCGCTCGGGCCGCAGCGGCACGAACGACAGGTCCTTGCCGGCGCTCCACCGCGAGCCGGCGGCGTGGCGGGGTGTGCGGTCGGTTGCCGGTTCCGCCCAGTTCCACGGATGCCGGTCGAAAGTCGTGACCAGAGGCTGCAATTCGGAGAACAACGCGCGGCGGGTGGCCATCGGGAACGCGCCGATGACGCCGATGAAGGCCAGTGCGCCGTCGTCGGTGTACAGGCCGAGCAACAGGGAGCCGACCGCGTCGTCGCCGGATTTGTGCGGCCGGTACCCGGCCACCACACAGTCGGCGGTGCGGGTGTGCTTGACCTTGAACATCACCCGCTTGTCGGGCTGATACGTCAGGTTCGGCGGTTTGGCGATCAGCCCGTCCAGCCCGGCGCCCTCGAACTCGCCGAACCACCGCTGCGCGGTGTCGATATCGGTGGTCGCCGGCGTGACGTGGAACGACCAGCCCGCCCCGGCCAACACGTCGACGAGCAGGGCGCGCCGGCGCCGGAACGGCAACGCGGTGAGGTCGTAGTCGCCGAGGGCCAGCAGATCGAACGCGATGAACGCCGCCGGGGTGCGCTCGGAGAGCATCTCGACCCGGCTGGCGGCGGGGTGGATGCGCTGTTGCAGCGCGTCGAAATCGAGCGCCCCGCCGACCGCGACCACGATCTCGCCGTCGACCACGCAGCGCACCGGCAACTCCGATCGGGCGCCCTCGACGAGTTCGGGGAAGTAGCGGGTCAGCGGCCGCTCGTTACGGCTGCCCAGTTCGACCTCGTTGCCGTCGCGGAACACCACCGACCGGAAGCCGTCCCACTTCGGCTCGTAGCACGCGCCCGGCGGGATCCGGCCCACCGGTTTGGCGAGCATCGGTGACACCGGCGGCATCACGGGCAGATGCATGGCTCCATTGTCCGCTCGATCGCCGGCGTGTCCGGCGAAACTGCAACCATGCATAGAAAGTGCGAGTAGCGGCCTGCGTGGTTGCGGTCTCGGCGGATCAGACCCGCTCGCCGGGCAGCGCGGCGGCCCGGACGGACCACGACCGCAGCTGCTCCTCGTCGAGTTCGTCGTCCTCGAGGATCTCGAAGTAGCGCACCCGCCGCTTGCCCGCCTTCGGGGGCACCGGGTCGAGGGCCGCGCCGTTGAAGAACGCGATCTGCACGTAGCGGGTAGTCCTGCACCGGGCCGTCGCCCTCGCCGTTGGGGATCTGCGGGTTGCCGCCGGACAGCAGCCTCGGTTTCCGCTCGGTCATCAGGCGGCCGCCCAGGTGAATCCGTCCGGGTCGGTGAAACTGCCCGCCGCGCCGTTGATCACGATGCCGCGGCGGCCGTCGCCGTCGGGCGACACACCGGCGTTTCTGGCCAGCAGGCGCCGGTTGAGCACCGCCAGCGTGATCGGGCCCGACCCGTTGTCGAACTGAACATACTTGCGGCCGAAGCTTTTCTCGACCTGTAACCCGCGCTCGAGGTAGAACTCGCGGCTCGCGGCGACGTCGTCGGAGCCCAACTGCAGGACGAACTGTTCGATGCGGTTCCCGTCGGGGCCGTGGTTCTTCTTCGACGACCACTTTCTGGCCGACGCCACGGTCCAGATCGATCCGTCCGGCCCGGCCACGCTGCCGCCGTAGCCCCACAGCGACCGGCGAGGCGGCCGCACCGGCGTTCCGCCCGCCTCGAGTGCGGCCGCGACGAGGGCGTCCACCGCCGACGGTTCGGGCACCACCAGCGACAACGTGAACCCGCGGAACTCGCGGGGCGGGGCGGCCCCGTCCTCGGCCCGGACCGGCAGTCCGGGGGCTATCGCGGCCGCGAACGCCGCCACCGCGGCGGGGTCGGGGGATCGCAGGGTCACCGACTCGATTCGGGTCATGGCCGTCCTTTCAGCGAGGGGAGGGTGATCTCGAAATGATAGTAACACTCTCAATTTAAGAGTTATAGACTCATCGCGTGAGCACTGCCAAGCCCGCTGGTCAGGCCAGAACCCGCCTGGCGCGAGCCGCGGTGATCGACGCCGCACGAACGTTGTTCTTGGAACGCGGCTACGGGGCCACGACGATCGAGGCCATCAGCGCCGCCTCGGATGTCCCGCCGGCCACGGTCTACCGGCTGTTCTCGTCGAAACGCGGAATCCTCAAGGCGATCCTCGACGTGTCGATCGCCGGCGACGACCAGCCCGTGGCGCTGCCCGACCGGCCCCGGGTGCAGGCGGCGCTGGCCGAGCAGGATCCCCGACAGCAGATCGCCGCGTTCGTGGCGGTCGCCGCGGAGGTCAACGCGCGGACCGCGCCGGTGTACCGGATCCTGGTCGGCGCCGCGAGCTCCGACCCCGACGCCGCCGGACTGCTCGACGGGCTCAACAACCAGCGCCGCGCCGGCCAGGGCCAACTCGCGCGCGCCCTGGCCCGGCGCGACGCGCTGCGGGCGGACCTGCGTCAACGCGACGCGGTCGACATCGTCTACACGCTGCTGTCGCCGGAGGTCTACCGGTTGCTGGTGGTGGAGCGGCAGTGGTCGGCCGGGCGTTACCGCAGCTGGCTCACCGACACCCTGTCCGCCGCACTGTTGGAACCCGGGCGATGATCCTGGCCCCCGCGGCCGGTCTAGGTGAGTATGGAGCCTGTGGACCTTCCCGTGCTGCCGCCGCTGGAGCCGATGCTGGCCAAGGCGCAGACCGCCGTCCCGACCGACGAGGACACCTGGTCCTACGAACCGAAATGGGACGGGTTCCGGGCCCTGGTGTTCCGCGACCGTGACGAGGTGGTCCTGGTGTCCCGCAACGGCCGCGACCTGGGCCGCTACTTCCCCGAGGTCGTCGAGGCGGTGCGGGAGGAACTGGCGCCCCGGTGCGTGCTCGACGGCGAGATCGTGGTGCCCCGCGAGATCGACGGCCGCACCCGGCTGGACTGGGAGTCGCTGAGCCAGCGCATCCACCCGGCCGCCAGCCGGATCAAACTGCTCGCCGACCAGACGCCCGCGCACTTCATCGGGTTCGACGCGCTGGCCGTCGGCGACACCGCGCTGATGAGCGAACCGTTTACCGTGCGGCGCCGAGCGCTCGTCGACGCGGTGGACGAGAAGCAGTGGTGCCACGTCACCCGCGCCACCACCGACCCCGTGCTGGGCGCGCAGTGGCTCGACACCTTCGAAGGCGCCGGCCTCGACGGGGTGATCGCCAAACGGCTCGACGGCCCCTATCTGCCCGGCAAGCGGGAGATGGTGAAGGTCAAACACGTGCGCGACGCGGACTGCGTGGCGATCGGGTACCGCATCCACAAGAGCGGCGAGGGCGTCGGCTCGATCCTGCTCGGCCTCTATCGCGGCGACGAACTGCACATGGTCGGGGGCGCGGCGTCGTTCACGGTCAAGGACCGCAAGAAACTACTGGCCGAGCTGGAACCGCTGCGCATCGGCGACACGGTGCTCGACGGCGAGCCCAGCCGGTGGAACTCCGCGGCCGACAAGCGCTGGATCCCGATCCATCCGGAGCGGGTCTGCCAGGTGACCTACGACCAGATGGAGGGCAACCGCGGCGCCCAGCGGTTCCGCCACGCGGTCCGGTTCGTGCGCTGGCGACCCGACCGCGAGCCGAGCAGCTGCACCTTCGACCAACTCGACGTCCCGCTGCACTACGACCTGCGCGACGTGCTGGAGTCCTGAAATGCCCACCCGTGCAACAGAAATCGACGTCGACGGAATCAAGGTGCGGGTGACCAACCGGGACAAGGTGTATTTCCCGAAGCTCGGCCGCGACGGCACCAAGGGCGCGATGATCGACTACTACCTCGCCGTCGCCGACCGGATGGTGGCGCTGCTGCGCGACCGCCCCGTGCACCTGCAGCGCTTCCCGGACGGCATCGAGGGTGAGGAGATCTACCAGAAGCGGGTGCCGGCCAAGCACCCCGACTACCTGCAGACGTGTACGGTGACCTTTCCGTCCGGGCGCACCGCCGACGCGCTGAAGATCACCCACCCGGCCGCGGTCATCTGGGCGGCGCAGATGGGCTCGGTCACCCTGCACCCGTGGCAGGTGCGTTGCCCCGACACCGAACACCCCGACGAGTTGCGCATCGACCTGGACCCGCAGCCCGGCACCGGCTTCGCCGAGGCCCGGTCGGTCGCGATCGACGTGCTCAAACCATTGCTCGACGAACTGGGGCTGGTCGGATACCCGAAAACCTCCGGCGGGCGCGGCATTCACGTGTTCCTGCGGATCAGCACCGAGTGGGATTTCATCGCGGTGCGCCGGGCCGGTATCGCGCTGGCGCGGGAGGTGGAGCGCCGCGCCCCCGACGCGGTGACCACCTCGTGGTGGAAGGAGGAACGCGGCAAACGGATCTTCATCGACTACAACCAGAACGCCCGCGACCGCACGTTCGCCTCGCCGTACTCGGTGCGCAAGACCCCGATCGCGACCGTGTCGACGCCGCTGACCTGGACCGAGCTGGCCGACGCCGACCCGGACGACTTCACCATGGCCACCGTGCCCGACTTCGTGGCCGCCCGCCCCGATCCGTGGGCCGGCATCGACGACAACCCGCAGTCGCTGACGAAACTGCTCGAGATGGTCGAGGCCGACGAGGAGCGCGGGCTCGGCGACCTGCCGTACCCGCCGAACTATCCGAAGATGCCGGGCGAACCGCCGCGGGTGCAGCCGAGCAAGAAGGTCGCCGCCAACTGGGACGAGCACGGCAACCCGATCAGGAAATGAGCCGAGTCAGCGGGCCCGCACCGGAACGCTCTTCCAGCCGAACACATTCGGCAACTTGACCCGCTCCAGCCCGTCGGTGTCGACCTCGTAATCGGGGATCATGTCGCACAGCACATCCAGCGCGATCCGGCCCTCCAGCCGGGCCAGCGCGGCCCCCAGGCAGCTGTGGATGCCGTAGCCGAAGCCCAGGTTGTGCCCTTTGGGCTTGCGGGTGATGTCGAAACGGTCCGGGTCCTCGAAGGCCCGTTCGTCGCGGGTGGCCGACCCGTTGATCATCATCACCGCGCTGTCCTTGGGGATGGTCACCCCGTGGAACTCGACATCGACTGTGCTCCAACGGATGTTGGACTGCGACGGGCCTTCGTAGCGCAGCAGTTCCTCGAATGCGGCCGGCAGCAGGCTGCGGTCGTTGCGCAGCAACTGCCACTGCTCCGGATGTTTGGCGAACAGCACCACGCCGCTGCCGATCAGCTTGGCCACCGTCTCGGCGCCGGCCCCGCCGAGCATCGACGCGAACGCCGAGATCTCGAAATCGCTGAGCCGGGTGACGGTGCCGTCGTCGCGCTGCACCTCGACCTCGGTCAGCCGGGAGATCATGTCGTCGCCCGGGTGTGCCCGCTTCCACTGGACCAGCTCGTGGTAGTAATGCCACATGTCGACCGCGGCCTGGCGGCTCGCCGGGGTGCTGTAGCCGGTGTTGGGTTCGCGTTCCAGCAGCGCGTCCACCCAGTGCCGGATCTGCTGGCGTTCGCCGGGCGGAACGCCGAGCATCGTCGTGATGACCTCGACCGGGAACAGGGCCGAGAACTCCTCGACCGCGTCGAACGACCGCGGGTCGACCTGCGCTGCGAAGCCGGTGATGATTTCGCGGACCATCGGTTCCAGCTGGGCGATCGCGCGTGGGGTGAAGACCTTGTTCACCAGCGACCGCATCCGGGTGTGCTGGGGCGGGTCCATCATGATGATGACGCCCTCGGGGATCAACGCATCGGGGTCGATGAAGTGGTCGAGGGTGACCCCCTTGGCCGACGAGAACCGCTGGTGATCCTTCATCGAGGGCGCGACGTCGGCGTACCGCGACAGCGCCCAGAAGTTGTACTTCTCGCTGAAATAGACCGGGGCGTGGTCGCGCAGCTGTCGGTAGATCTCGAACGGGTTGGTGAAGTACTCGTCCGAGAATGGATCGAAATCAATGTGTTTCGCAGCGGTTGGCGCGCTCGACATCGGGTGTCACCTGCCCTGGTCGTGGTCCTACTGACTGAGAGTAGACGTTACCGACATCGAGAATGTAGGTTTTCAACCGTCCTGCAGCAACGCGGACCTGTCGGGGGGCGGGTCGGAGGGAGGGCGGATGGCCTACACCGTGGTACACGCCGGAACCGGGATCACCGGCCGCGAGGCGCTGCGCGGTCTGATCGACGATCCGCAGCTCGAGCTGGTCGGCCTGCTCACCTCGACACCGGACAAGGTCGGCCGGGACGCCGGCAGCTTCTGCGGTCGCCCCGACACCGGCGTGCTGGCCCACAGCGATTTCGACGCCGTGCTCGAGCAGCGGCCGGACTGCTTCTCGTACTGCTCGACCGCCGTCGGCCGCGAGGAGCAGGCCTACCAGGAGATCGCCCGGCTGCTGCGACACGGCATCAACGTGGTGACCATCTCGACCATCCCGATGGTCTATCCGCGCTCGGCACCCGAGAAGTGGCGTGAACTTCTCGAATCGGCCTGCCGCGAAGGCGGATCGACGTTCTACGCCTCCGGCTGCGAGCCGGGTATCGTCAGCCTGAACCTGCCGGTCGCCATACTCGCGGGCGCCGGGCAGATCGACAGCTACCGCATCGACGAGTACGCGCTCAACCTGGACCTGGCGTATCCGATCTGGGACGTGCTGCACGAGTCGATGGGGTTCGGCAAACCCGACGGCCACGTTCCGGCCCGCATCGCGTCGGGCAAGGTGCGCCACGACTGGGAAGCGGTGGTGCGGTTCATCGCCGACGTGCTGGGCATCGAGCTCGACTCGGTCGAACTGGACTGGGAGACGTTGCTGGCGCCCGACGAACTGACCACCCGACTCGGCCCGATCCCGGCCGGCACGATCTGCGGGCACCGTTGGCGGTTGGCCGGCGTGGTCGGCGGTGAGCCGGTGGTGGCGATCCAGTACTTCGCGACCGTGTCGAGCACGCCGTGGCCGCAGAGTTGGCCCGAACCCGAGGGCGGCGCCGGAATGGTGCACCGCATCGAGGGCCGGCCGAGCATGCGGGTGCACTTCGCGTTCTACCCGGGACCGGGCGAACGGGCGAACCCGTCGCTGGCGTTCACCGGCCAGTCGATCGTCAACGCCATCCCGCACGTCGTGCAGGCGCCGCCGGGATTGCTGGAGCCGGTGGTCGGCCGGTCGGTGGTCACCCGGCAGGCGCGCACCGTGGCGCGGTCCTGACCCCCGGCGCGGCGCGCCGGCATTCGGCCGGAGCGAAATCCCGGCGGGGCACCGACGCACACGGTTGAGTATGTCCATGCGGATTTCGACGGGTCTGCGGCGGTTGCTGGCCGCGCTGGCGTTGATCGCGATCGTGGTCAGTGGTATCGGCATCGCGGCGGTGATGGTCTTCGGCGACGTGCAGGTGCCGAGCGCGCAGCACACCGAGGCCCCGCGCCCGCCGGCGCTTCCGCAGGCCCGGGTGCCCACCGCGGACGAGTTCGTGATCAAGGTGGTGGTCACCGACCAGGCCTGCGAACCGGGCGGCGGCTGCCGCTACACCTACAACATCGAGCCGCGATATCTCGGGTTGCACCCGCTGCCGGAGACCCCGTTCACGGTGTTCTACGAAGTCGTCGGTGGGAACGAACCGCAGCCCGGCGAGTTCACCGTGCACAACGAGCAGGCCCAGATCCTCAGCAACGTCGTCGTGGAAGGACCGCCCGACGCGACGCTGAGCGCCAACGTGGTGCGTGTGGCGGGCTGAGTCAGGCGTTCTGCTGCACCGGCACCACACCACGCGCCTGCGGCAGCGGCAGGTCGTTGTAGGTCGCGATGCCCGGTGGTGCGGCCACCACGGCCGGAATCGCGTGGATCGGCGGCATCGCGGTCATGATGTGGCCGAGCACGAAGAAGTCCTCGATCGACTTGGCGTTCTCGATCATGTCCGGCGGCGGCAGGAAACCCACCTGCATGTTGATGGTGGGCCGGCCCTCGACGGTGATCTTCCAGCCGTCGCCGTCGAGCTGCCAATCCGGTTCCAGCGACTGACCTTTGCGCCACCGCACATTCAGGTCGATGACCGTCCGCCCGCCGATCCGGCCCTGCCAGCTCACGTACACCCCGGCCACGCAGCCGGCGTCGATGCGCCACGAGCCGAGGTCGAGATCCTCGGTGGTCTTGGCGTATTCGGCCTCGCACACGATCTCGTCGAGTTGCAGGCCCAGTGAGTCGGCCACCAGCCGCACCGCCTCGGCGAACACCGCGGTGCCCTTCGACGCCATCGGCGCCAGGTTCGGATCGTCGATCGGGGTCCCGAACCCGACCGGACGTTCGGTGTCCGGCGAGTCGTAGAGCGTGGTGTCGGCGGATTCGGAGATGGTGATCTTGTCCACCCGGTCGCAGGCCGTCGCGGACACGATGGCCAGCAGCTCGGCGAAACCGGGGCTCACCCCGGAGCCGAAGATCGTTGCGCCGCCGCGCTTCGCGGCCTGTTCGATGCGGTCGCGATCGGCGCCGAGGTTGTGACCGGTGATGAACGACGCGGTCGCCACCACGTTCACCCCGGCCTCGAGGATGCGGACCAGCTCGTCGACGTTGATCCACATCGGGTTGTAAACCACCACATCCGGTTTCAGCGCCAGCAGCGCGTCGATGTCGTCGGTGGCGGTGATCCCGAGCGGTTCGATGCCGGCCAGTTCTCCGGCGTCGCGGCCGACCTTGTCCTTGGACCAGGCGTACACGCCGACCAGCTCGTAGTTGGGGTGGCGCACGATCGCCTCGACCGAGCTCTTGCCGACGTTGCCGGTTGTCCACTGCACGACCCGATAGGTGTTTGGCACGTGCTCAGCATAGGGCGGCGGGTCGCCCCGTGAAGGCGTTTTTACCGAACGGCGAAAATCGCCGGTGGCGGCTTAGGCTGGCCGGGTGACCTCCCGCGAGCAGACGGCTTCCGGCCCGGTAGCCACCGGGCCGGACAGTCCCGGCCCGACCGGTGGGCAGCCGGGCTCCGGTTCGCGGTCTGCGCCGGCGCGGCGAGCCCGGGGCCGGCCGCCGCGGATCAGCCGGGAGCAGATCGTCGCCGCCGCCCGTGGGCTGGGGCCGCGGGACCTGACCATGCAGGCGGTGGCCGACGCGCTCGGGGTCACCCGCAAGGCGCTGCACTACTACGTCGGCGATCGGGAGGGTCTGCTGACGCTGGTGGTGGTCGATTCGTTCGAACGCCAACTGGGCGGCGTCGAGCTGCCCGCGGGCGACGACTGGCGTGCGGTGCTGCGCGCCTACGCGGTCGCCCTGCGCGACGGGCTGGTGCGCATCGGTGTGGTGACCGACTTCCAGCGGGTGCGCGGGCTGGGCACCTCGGCCGCGCTCGCGCTGGCCGACCGGGTACTCGACGCGCTGCTGGCCGCGGGCCTGGACCCCGACACCGCCCGGCACGGGCTGACCGCGGCGTCCAACATCGCCCAGTCCGCCGCCCAGACGCTGATCGGGCAGACCGACTCGGGAATGCACCGCCACCGGGCCGAGACCGAGGCGGCGCTGCGCGAACTCCCCGGCGACACCTATCCGGCATTGCGCCGGGTGCTGGCCGCGGCGCCCGGCCAGGGCGGAACCCCGGAGCGGGAAGCCGCCGACCGGAGAGCCGACGCCGAGACCCAGTTCGCCTTCGAGCTGGACCTGTTGATCAGTGGTCTGGAGCGGCTGCTGGCGAGCGCCGACGGGCGCTGACCGCTACTGGGGCTGACGCACCAGCGTGGCCTTGCCGGACTGCTGGCGGCCGCTGTTGTCCAGCCAGACCAGATCCACCACATCACCCGGATAGTGCCGATCCAGCACGTAGGTCAGCGTGGTGGCCGAGTCCAGCGGGGTGCCGTCGAGCTCCAGCAGGATGTCGCCGGGCTGCAGTCCGGCGCGTTCGGCCGCGCCGCCGGGCAGCACGTCGGCGACCACCACCCCCTGGCCGCGGCGCGGCGCGGTGCGCACGCCGACGCCCAGCAGCACCGGCGGGCCGATGTGGACGGTGTCCGACGGGACCCCCGCGCGGATCTGGTTGGCGATGGCCATCGCATCGTTGATCGGGATAGCGAAGCCCTTGCCGCCCGGGCCCATCAGGAAGTTGACCGTCGCGGCCGTCGTCATTCCGACGACCTCGCCGGCGCTGTTGACCACCGGACCACCCGAGTCGCCGGCGACCACCGGTGCGGCGAACTCGATCAGGTTGTTGAGTTCGTCCTTGCTACCGGTCAGGGTGTCCTCGGCCTGCACCGAACGGCCGAATCCGACGATGGTGCCGACCTCGCGGGTCAGCGGCCGGTTGGAGCCGCGAGCGTTGCCCAGCGCCACCACCGGCTCGCCCGGCACCAGCCGCGACGAGTCACCGATCGGCGCGGTGGGCAGGTCGACGGCGCCGACCAGCTGCAGCACCGCGACGTCGTCGCGGCGGTCGTAGCCCATCAGTTGGGCGGGATAGGACCGGCCCAGTACGGACACGGTGATCTCGTCGGCGCCACCGACGACGTGGAAGTTGGTCAGCACGTGGCCGCTCGGGTCGATGACGATGCCGGTGCCGTTACCGACCGCGCGCTGGTAGTGAATCCTGGTGTCGATCCTGGCCACCGCCGGTTCCACCAGGCTCGCGGCGGTCGCGGGATCACCCGGCGCGGCGACGGCAACACCCGGGGCGACCGGCGCGAGCAGGGCCACCGCGGTGGTGAACGCCGCCAGCAGTGCCAGCAGCGATCGACGCATGTCGCGAATCCTCATGTGCCCATACTGCCCGAATACCGCCGACTCAGTCGTCGACGGCCACTGCGCCTCGGGTGCGGCGGCGCCGACGCCGCCGTGGCCGGGTCGGCTTCTTGTCCCCGCGGTCACCGCCGTCGTCGTTCGCCGCCGCCTCGGTGTCGGCGCGCTCGGAGTCGTCCGCGGCGCTCTTCGCAGAGGTGTCCCCGGCGGCAGAGTCGGCTTCGGTGGCGGCTTCGGTGCCGGCGTCCCCGGATTCGGACCCGGAGTCGGCGCCGGAGTCGGACCCGGAGTCGGCGCCGGAGTCGGACCCGGGTTCCTCGGAGGAGGCTTCATCGGACCCGGTGTCCCGGGACTCGGCCCCGGCCGGCTGGGACTCGGCCCCAGTGTCCCGGGACTCGGCCCCGGCCGGCTGGGACTCGGCCTAGGACGGCTCGGCGCCTGCCTGGGCCGATTCGGTCCCGGACTCCTCGGTCCTGGCGGCGCGGCGCCGGCGGATCCGCCGCCGCTCCGACTTCGGCTTGACCGGTTTCGGCGGCGGTGGCGGCAGCTCGGCGAGGTCGGCCAGGTAGAAGGCGAAGATGCCGAGCAGCGCGATCGCCGCGGCCGCCCCGTAGATCCCGAACAGCCACTGCCCGGCGGCGTCCAGCGACACCCAGATCTCGGTGATCGCGGTGCCGACGATGATCACCCCGGCCACCACGTGCAGCACGATCGACACGGTGCGCAGCGTCAGGGCCAGCTGCGGGGTGCGCAGCTCCGGACGCCGGGTGCGCATCAGGGTGAACAGCACCGGCAACGCGGCCAGGCCGATCAGCACGCCGCAGACGATGCGCAACACGGTGCCCAGGGCGTGCGGCGTCACGCCCATCAGCTCCCACCAGCGGGGCAGGACGAACAGGAAATACAGGGCCGCAGCGATGACGACGGTCAGGATGTGCCATGTCACAGCGACCCAGCGCCGCATGCTCCTCCTCGAGGCCGGTAAATGGGCCGGGGTGCGACCAGGTGTTGAGTGGTCGCACCCCGGGCCGAGTGCGGAGGATGCGGGATTTGAACCCGCGAGGGCTATTAACCCAACCCGCGTTCCAGGCGAGCGCCATAGGCCACTAGGCGAATCCTCCGCCGATATGGTAGCGGACCGCGAACCCGGGCCGTGCCATCGCACCGGGGGCGTGGTAATGCAGCGGCCTGGTATTAGACTCGCGGCTGGACCCCGCGCGGCGTCCATCCTGTGAACTCCCCCAGGGCCGGAAGGCAGCAAGGGTCAGCGGGCTCTGGCGGGTGCGCGGGGTCCCCTCGATTTCCCGGCTCTTGTGAAAGGCGCTTCGTGTCGTTTCAGTCGCTCGGCCGTGAAGAACTGCGCGCTCAGCACGAGTTGCAGAAGCGCAACTACGCCGCGCTGCAGGCCAAGGGACTCAAGCTGGACCTGACACGGGGCAAACCCGCGGCGGCCCAGCTGGACCTGTCCAACGAGTTGTTGGGCCTGCCCGGCACCGGGCCCGACTCCTACCGCGACGGCGAGGGCACCGACACCCGCAACTACGGCGGGCTGCAGGGGCTGCCGGAACTGCGCGCCATCTTCGCTGAGCTGCTGGGCATTCCGGTGCAGAACCTGATCGCGGGCAACAACGCCAGCCTGGAGATCATGCACGACACCGTGGTGTTCTCGATGCTCTACGGGGGCGTCGACTCACCGCGGCCCTGGGTCAAGGAGCCGGTGGTCAAGTTCCTGTGCCCCGCTCCCGGCTACGACCGGCACTTCGCCATCACCGAGACCCTCGGTATCGAGATGATCACCGTGCCGATGCGCGAGGACGGCCCCGACATGGACCTGGTCGAGGAGTTGGTCGCCGCCGATCCGGCTATCAAGGGCATCTGGTGCGTCCCGGTGTACTCCAACCCCACCGGCGTGGTCTTCTCCCCCGAAGTGGTCCGCCGTTTGGCGCAAATGCCCACCGCGGCAAGTGATTTCCGGTTGATGTGGGACAACGCCTACGCGGTGCACACCCTCACCGACGAGTTCATCCCCCCGGTGGACGTGCTGGGCCTGGCCGCCGCGGCCGGCTATCCGAACCGGCCGCTGGTGTTCGCCTCCACCTCCAAGATCACCTTCGCCGGTGCCGGGGTGAGCTTCTTCGGCGCCTCATCGGACAACATCGCCTGGTACCTGAAGTACGCGGGCAAGAAGTCGATCGGTCCGGACAAGGTCAACCAGCTGCGTCATCTGCGGTTCTTCCGTGACGCCGACGGGGTGCGCGAGCACATGCGCCGGCACCGCGACCTGCTGGCCCCGAAGTTCGCCCTGGTGCAGGAGATCCTCAACGACCGGCTGAGCGAGTCGAAGATCGCGTCCTGGACCGAGCCCAGGGGCGGCTACTTCGTCAGCCTCGACGTGCTGCCCGGCACCGCCCGGCGCACCGTCGCGCTGGCCAAGGACGCCGGTATCGCGGTGACCGAGGCGGGCGCCACGTTCCCGTATCGAAAAGATCCGGAAGACAAGAACATTCGCATCGCCCCCTCGTTCCCGCCGCTGCCCGAACTGCGGGAGGCCGTCGACGGGCTCGCCACCTGCGCGCTGCTCGCGGCGACCGAGGCGTTACTCGGGGACTGAGATGGTCAGGCGTCGGATCACGTCGGTAGCCTGCTGACCGTGGCGCTCTACCGCAAGTACCGGCCCGCGACGTTCGCTGAAGTCGTCGGTCAGGAGCATGTCACCGAACCGCTGTCGGTCGCGCTGAGCACCGGGCGGATCAACCACGCCTACCTGTTCTCCGGCCCGCGCGGCTGCGGCAAGACCTCGTCGGCCCGCATCCTGGCCCGCTCGCTGAACTGCGCCCAGGGCCCCACCCCGACCCCGTGCGGGGAGTGCGAGTCGTGTGTGGCGCTGGCCCCCAACGGGCCGGGCAGCGTCGATGTGGTGGAGCTGGACGCGGCCAGCCACGGCGGCGTCGACGACACCCGCGAACTTCGTGACCGCGCCTTCTTCGCGCCGGCCCAGTCGCGGTACCGGATCTTCATCGTCGACGAGGCCCACATGGTCACCACCGCGGGCTTCAACGCGCTGCTGAAGATCGTCGAGGAGCCGCCCGAGCACCTGATCTTCGTGTTCGCCACCACCGAACCGGAGAAGGTGCTGCCAACCATCCGGTCGCGCACCCACCACTACCCGTTCCGGTTGTTGCCGCCGCGCACCATGCGCACGCTGCTGGAGCGGATCTGCGCGCAGGAGAACGTCACCGTCGACGACGCGGTCTATCCGCTGGTCATCCGGGCCGGCGGCGGTTCACCGCGGGACACCCTGTCGGTGCTCGATCAGCTGCTGGCCGGGTCGGACACCACCGCCGACGGCGCCAACCACATCACCTACTCGCGGGCGCTGGCGCTGCTCGGCGCGACCGATGTGGCGCTCATCGACGACGCGGTCGACGCGCTGGCCGCCGGGGACGCGGCCGCTCTCTTCGGCGCGGTCGAGGCGGTGGTCGACGCCGGACACGATCCGCGCCGGTTCGCCACCGACCTGCTCGAGCGGTTCCGCGACCTGATCGTGCTGCAGTGCGTGCCGGACGCGATCGCGCGCGGGGTGGTCGACGGGCCGCAGGACGTGCTGGAGCGGATGCGGGAGCAGGCCGCCCGGATCGGCACCGCGACGCTGACCCGCTACGCCGAGGTGGTGCACGCCGGGCTGGGGGAGATGCGGGGTGCGACGGCGCCGCGGCTGCTGCTGGAGGTGGTGTGCGCGCGGCTGCTGCTGCCGTCGGCCAGCGACACCGAATCGGCGCTGCTGCAGCGTATCGAGCGCATCGAGGCCCGGCTGGACATGTCGGTGCCGGAGCAGGCGGGGGCGCCGAAGCAGTTCGTCCGCCGAAGCGCCGCGCCGGCCCAGCCCGCCACACCGCCCGCCGCCTCAGCCCCGGCCGCCGACCCGGCGCCGCCGCAGCCGCGCCGGTCCGAACCCCAGCGGCCCGCGGCCGAGCGACCCGCGCCCCGGCAGACCCAGCGGCCGCAGCCCGAGTCCCGTCCGGCCCCAGCCCAGCCGGCGCGGCAGAATCCAGCCCAGCCGGCGAGGCAGAATCCAGCCCAGCCGGCACCGGCCCAGCCGGCCGCCGCTCAGTCGGCTCCCACCCAGCCGGCGCAAGCCGGGGCGCCGGGTGCGCCGAACGCCGCGGCGGTGCGCAGCATGTGGTCGACGGTGCGCGAGAAGGTCCGGCAGCGCAGCCGCACCACCGAGGTCATGCTCTCCGGCGCGATCGTGCGCGCCGTCGAGGGCAACACGCTGGTGCTCAGCCACGAGTCCGCGCCGCTGGCCCGCCGCCTGACCGAACCGCGCAACGCCGACGTCATCCGCGAGGCGCTCAAGGACGCGCTGGGCGTCGACTGGAACATCCGCTGCGAGGTCGGCTCGGCGGCCGCCCCGGCGCCGGCCCCGGAACCGCCGCCACCGCCACCGCCGCCCGACGAGCCGCCGTCACCCGAGGCCTACGAGGACGACGAGGAGGCGATGCTGGCCGAGGCGGCCGCCGCCGAGTCCACCGAGGCGCCGCCGCCGCGCGACCCGGAGGAAGCCGCGCTGGAGCTGCTGCAGAACGAGCTCGGGGCGCGCCGGATCGACGGCTGAACCGGGGCCGGGGCGCACCCCGGCGCTCAGGTCTCACCCGGCGATCAGGGCCGACCGGTCAGGCCGACCACCAGGGCCGCAGCGGCAGCCCGCCGTCGTTGCCGTGTGAATCCAGTTTCACTGCCAGAACCTGGTGCAGCTGAACGACATTCGTCTCGAAGCCCAACCGGGAGCCGGCCATGTACAGGCCCCACACCTTGGCTGTGGGCAGCCCGACCTCGGCCACCGCCTCGTCCCAGTGCTCCACCAGGTTGCGGCACCAGTCGCGCAGCGTCAGCGCGTAGTGGTTGCGCAGGTTCTCCTCGTGAATCACCTCGAGGCCGGCGTCCTGCGCCTCGGTGATGATGCGCCCGGACCCGGTGAGCTCACCGTCGGGGAACACGTAACGGTCGATGAACCCGCCGGCGGTGGCCCGGCTGCGGTTGTCGGGCCGGGTGATGCAGTGGTTGAGCAGCAGCCCGCCCGGACGCAGCTTGGACTTCAGGAACCGGAAGTACGTCGGGTAGTTGCGCACCCCGACGTGTTCGGTCAGCCCGATCGACGAGACCGCGTCGAAGCCCGACTCCCTTACATCGCGGTAGTCGCCGTGGCGCACCTCGGCCAGATCGCCGAGCCCCTGTTCGGCGATCGCCTTCTGCCCCCACTCGGCCTGCGCCTTCGACAGCGTCACCCCGATCGCCTTGACCCCGCGCTTGGCGGCGTACATCACCATTCCGCCCCAGCCGCAGCCGATGTCGAGCAACCGGTCGCCGGGCTTGAGCCGCAGCTTCTCGAACACCAGCCGGTACTTGTTCTCCTGCGCCTCCTCCAGGCCGGCCTCGGGATGCGGATAGCACGCGCAGGTGTAGGTCATCGACGGGCCGAGCACGTACTCGTAGAACGTGTTCGACACGTCGTAGTGATGGTGGATGGCCTCGGCATCGCGAGTCTTGCTGTGCCGCAGGCCTTCCGCGACGCGCCGCCAGCGCGGCAGCGCCTCCTGCGGGGGCGGGGCGATCGGCTTGAGGTGCTCGATGCCCAGTGAGCGCACCACATTGGCCAGCACCCGCGCCGGCGGCCGGCGGAACTGCACCTTGTCGGCCAGCGCCTTGAGTAACTCGTAGGGGTCACCGGGATGCACCCCGTACGGTTCGAGATCCCCGGCGATGTAGGCGCGGGCCAGGCCGAGCTCGCCGGGCGCGGTGGCCAGATAGGTGGTGCCGCGCGGGGTGAGCAGGTTCAGGCCGTACTGGGCGTCCTGCGGTCCGGCCGTGCTGCCGTCGTATGCGGTGAATCTCAACGGCAGTTGGCCACCGGCGAAGATCTCCAGGATCTCGGCGATCGTGTATTTGCGGTTGGGTGTCCGTACCGAAGATTCCTTGAGCGTGGTCATCGCCGTTGCACCGCCTTCGCGTACAGGTCAAGCAGACGTGAATCCGGGTCGTATACCTTTTTGACGGTCTTGTAAGTCTCTCCACCGTACAGCTGATCGAACTCTTCCGCCGTGTAGTAGGAGTCCGAGTACAGCGATTTGTGACCGTCGAGCTCGCTGACCTTGCGTTCGATCAGCCGGTTGGTGTAGCCCTCGGTGGGCCCGGCCGGCACCGACGACCAGAACCCGACATTGACATAGGTCCGGTCCGCCCGCAGCGGGTACAGCGGCCAGCCGTTCGGGTCGCGCAGCCGCAGCGGGCACAGCCAGATCGGTTCGATCGGGATGTTGGCCAAGAACCATTCGACGAACTCGGTGGCGCGCTCGATCGGCACCTCGATGTCCTGCACCACGCGTTCCCGGGGCGGGCGGCCCTTGCGCTGCTCGATCCGGTCGGCGATGTGGAACCGCTGATCGTAGGAGATCAACTTCCAGTAGAAGCTGCTGCGCTTGAACTGCCGCGGCCAGAACCGCCGGATGCGTGGGTTCTGCACCCCGAACGCCCGGGAACACCAGAACCAGTCGGTGTCCCATCGCCACAGATAGTCGTGGATGGTCAGCCGGTCGCGTTTCTCCGCGCCGTCCTCGCCGGGGTGCTGGATGGACCGGTAGTAGATCTGCATGCCGGTGTAGTCGCTGACCGGCCCGGGGCTGATCGTCTTGAAACCGAGTGTCAGATAACCCTCGTCGGCGGCGAACACCACCCCGTCGAGGTAATCGACCGGGGTGTCGTGGTAGCGGCCGGTCGCCACGATGCGGTCCATCTGTTCGAACAGCGCCGCCACGCTGTTGAACCGCAGGTGGCGCAGCTCGACGAACGGTTTGACCGGTTCCAGCTCGATCTTCAGTCGAACCGAATAGCCAAGCGTGCCATAGGAGTTCGGAAACGCCCGGAACAGGTCGGAGTGTTTGTCCGGTGACGCGGTGACCACCTCGCCGGCGCCGGTGAGGATGTCCATCTCCAGCACCGACTCGTGCGGCAGCCCGTTGCGGAACGACGCCGACTCGATGCCCAGCCCGGTCACCGCGCCGCCCAGCGTGATCGTCTTGAGCTGGGGAACCACCAGCGGGCTCAGCCCGTAGGGCAGCGTGGCGGCCACCAGATCCTCGTAGGTGCACATGCCGGCGACGTCGGCGGTGCGGGCGTCCGGGTCGACCTCGATGACGCCGGTCAGCCCGGAGACGTCGAGCCCCTTGTGCCGGGTCTTGGCACGCGCCCGGAACAGGTTCGACGTCGGTTTCGCCAGCCGGACGGTCGCGTCGGGGGGAATCGCCCGATAGCTCGCCAGCAGTCGCCGCACGGCGGCGGCGTGGGCGGCACGTGCGTCGGATTGCGCCACAGACACGGATATACGCTAGTCCGCGGTCGCGGCCGATGCGACCTTGTCGAACCGCTCATCCGCCCCCGACCGAGGGAGTCACGACCAATGGGACAGGTCAGCGCATCGAGCAGCGTGTTGATCAACGCCGCGCCGGAGGAGGTGCTGGCGGCGGTGGGCGACTACACGACGGTGCGCCCGAAGATCCTCTCCCCGCACTTCCGCGACTATCAGGTGCTCGAGGGCGGACAGGGCGCGGGCACGGTGGCCGGCTGGCGGCTGCAGGCCACCCGGTCGCGGGTGCGCGAGGTGCGCGCCGAGGTGGACGTGGCCGGGCACACCGTGATCGAAAAGGACGCCAACTCCTCGATGATCACCAACTGGACGGTGTCGCCGGCCGGCGAGGGCGCCACCGTCACGGTCAAGACCACCTGGCAGGGCGCCGGCGGCATCAACGGATTCTTCGAGAAGACGTTCGCCCCGCTGGGGCTGCGCCGGATCTACGACGAGGTGCTGGCCAACCTCAAACGCCACCTGGAGAACCGCTAGCTCAGTACAGCGCCAGGAACGCGGCGATTCCGCGCACCACCGCGTCGGCGTACTTCTGCCGTCCCTCCGGGGACTTCATCAGCGCCGCATCCGCCGGGTTCTTCATGTTGCCCAGCTCGACCAGGATCGCCGGGTACTGGGCCAGGTTGAGCCCGGCGATGTCGGAGCGCGGATTGAGCCCGTTGCTGCCGATGTAGGTGGCCGGCACCAGGCCGGCGGCCTGCAACTGGTCACGCATGATCTGGGCGAACCGCACCGCCGGCCCGGCCTGGGCCTGGTTGAGCGGCGGATGCGAGTACAGCACGTGGAAACCGCGGCCGGTCGGCGGACCGCCGTCGGCGTGGATGCTCACGATCGCATGCGGGCGCACCGAGTTGGCCAGCGCGGCCCGCTCGTCCACACAGGGGCCCACCCCGTTGTCGTTGCCCCGCGACATCGCCGTGCGCACCCCGAGGCTGTGCAGCGCATGGCGGATGCGCAGCGTGGTCTCCCAGGCGAAGGTGTGCTCGGGATACCCGTCCTCGGTGGCGGTGCCGCTGGCCTGGCAGTCCTTGGTGCCGCCGCGGCCGGTCGGCACCTGGCGGTGGATCGACGCGTCGTTGGTGCCGTTGTGGCCGGGGTCGAGGAACACGATCTTGCCGGCGATGGTGGTCGGGGCGGCCGGCACCGGCGGCGCGGCGAACACCGGCGGTGCGGCGAAGGTCGGGGCGACCACCGTCGGGGCGGCGATCAGCACTCCGGCGGCCACCGTGGCGAAACCGCGCCGGGCAACGGTGGCGCCGACACGCAGGCAGGCAGGCACGGGCGTCACGGTAGCGACGGCGCGGCTAGGCTGAAAGGCCGAACCGCCGCCTACGCGCGACAGAGACCAAGTCGAAACCAATATGCAAGGGGACCGTCATGCAACCCGGTAGTGGACAGCCCGATATGTCGGCACTCCTCGCCCAGGCCCAGCAGGTGCAGCAGAGGTTGGTCGAGGCGCAGGCCGCGCTGGCCGCTGCCGAGGTGAACGGTCAGGCCGGCGGCGGGCTGGTCCAGGTCACCATGAAGGGCAGCGGCGAGGTGACCGCGGTGCGCATCGACCCGAAGGTGGTCGACCCCAACGACGTCGAAACGCTGCAGGACCTGATCGTCGGGGCCATCGCCGACGCCGCCAAGCAGGTCACCATCCTGGCCCACGACCGGCTCGGCCCGCTGGCCAGCGGTATGGGTGATCTCGGCCTGCCGGGGATGTAGTTGTTCGAAGGACCTGTTCAGGATCTCATCGACGAACTGGGCAAGCTGCCCGGGATCGGCCCGAAGAGCGCCCAGCGGATCGCCTTTCACCTGATCTCGGCGGAACCGCCGGACATCGACCGGCTCACCGCCGCGCTGAACCGGGTCCGCGACGGGGTGCCGTTCTGCTCGGTGTGCGGCAACGTCTCGGAGGCCGACCGCTGCCGGATCTGCGCCGACCCGCGCCGGGACGCGTCGCTGGTGTGCGTGGTGGAGGAACCCAAGGACGTCGCCGCGATCGAACGCACCCGCGAATTCCGCGGCCGCTACCACGTGCTCGGCGGCGCGCTGGATCCGTTGTCGGGGATCGGCCCGGAGCAGCTGCGCATCCGCGAGCTGCTGACCCGCATCGGGGAACGTGTCGACGGGGTCGAGGTGTCCGAGGTGATCATCGCCACCGACCCGAACACCGAGGGGGAGGCGACCGCGACCTATCTGATGCGGGTGCTGCGCGACATCCCCGGGCTGACCGTCAGCCGGATCGCGTCCGGGCTGCCGATGGGCGGCGATCTGGAGTTCGCCGACGAGCTGACCCTCGGGCGGGCGTTGGCCGGGCGCCGGGCGATGGCCTAGGTTGACCGCCATGGCCGACGAGGAATTCAAGGTTGAGGTCGAGCTCGGCACCCCCGAGCACCGGCTGTCGTTCTGGGAGAAGCTGCGCACGCTCGATCTCGACGACGATGCGCGCCGCCGGCTCGGCTCACGGGTCACCGTCACCCGCGACGGCGACCGCATCCTGCTCTACACCCACACGCTGGCCGACGCGCAGGAGGCCGAACGCACCGTGCGGGCACTGGTCGCCGAGGACCACGTCGACGCGCGGTTCACGGTGAGCCGCTGGGACGCCGCGACCCAGCAGTGGGTGGATCCGGAAAGCGGGCAGCAGGTGCCCGACGACGCACCCGAGGTGCCGCTGCCGGACCCGAACTACGTCATCCTCGAGGCCTACAAACCCGAATTCCTGCGCGACCTCGGGCTCTGATCCGCAACCGGGACAACAAGATTCAGGCCCGCCGCGGAGCCGCCAGCCGTTCCTTGCGCAGCAGTTCGACCTCGGGCAGCTGCAGCGGCGGCAACTCCCCGACCACCTTGCTCAACAGCTGGTCGGCGAGCTCCGGGTTGCGGGCCAGACACGGCCCGTGCAGATAGGTGGCGACGACGCTGCCCTGCACCACGCCGTCGTAGCCGTCGCCGGCCCGGTTGCCCGCCCCGCGGATCACCTTGGCCAGCGGCCGCGCATCGGCGCCGAGCACCGTTCCGCCGCGGTGGTTCTCGAAACCGGTCAGCTTCTGGTGCAGGCCCTCGACGACGGGCTGGGTCACCACCTCGCCGATGGTGCGCTTGTCCTGCGGGGAGGTGGTGACGTCCAGCAGGCCGACCCCGTCGACCCGCTCACCCGCGGACGTCTCGTACCAGTGGCCCAGCACCTGCATCGCCGCGCAGATCGCCAGCACCGGCGCACCGCGCGCCGCGGCCTGCTGCAGCCCCGGATACCGCTTCAGATGCCGGGTCGCCAGCCGCTGCGCGTAGTCCTCCGCACCGCCGAGCGTGTAGAGGTCCAGCTCGGCCGGCACCGGGTCGGGCAGGGTGATCTCGACGATCTCGGCCGGGATGCCGCGCATCCGCAGCCGCTGCCGCAGCACCACCGCGTTGCCGCTGTCCCCGTAGGTCCCCATCACATCGGGCAGCACCAGCCCGATCCGCACCGTCGACTCAGCCACGGCCGCTCCGCTCCAACGCCCGGTTCAGTTCCAGAAACGCGGTGTAGTTGGCCACCACCTCGACATGGCCCGGCGGACACGACTCGATCGCCTTGACGGTGTCGTGCACCAGCGTGTGCTGCACCCCCGCGTAGCCGAGCCGCACCGCCAGGTCGGTGCCGCGCTCCCCGGCGGCCACCACCGGGTGGTTGACGAAATGCTCGAAGTTGACGTCCCACAGCCACGACAGGTCCTCGCCGTCGGGCACCCGGCCGTTGACCGCGATCACCACCGAACCCGCCGCGGTGTCGACCATCGACAGCGCCTCCTGCCACCCGGCCGGGTTCTTGGCCAACAGGATCCGCACCGTGTGCCGGCCGTGGCGCAGGGTGCGGTACCGGCCCGCCACCTCCTCGACCGATTCCACCGCCGCCACCGCCGCGGCCGGATCGGCGCCCAGGGCGACCGCCGCCGCGACCGCCTGGGCCGCGTTGCCGCGGTTGACCTCCCCGGGCAGCTTCAGCCGCATCGGCAGGGTCAGCCCGTCCGGGCCGTGGATGTGGGTCGCGTCGTAGGACCACTGCGGCGTCGGCCGCTTGAAATCCGTTCCGGTCGAATACCAGTGGCTGCCGTCGCGCACGATCACCTCACCGGAGCGGGGGCAGCTCACCGAATCGTTGGCCCACCCGGCCCCGGCGGCCACCCACACCACGTTCGGGCTGTCGTAGGCGGCCGAGGTGATCAACACGTCGTCGCAGTTGGCGACGATGACCGTGTCCGGATGCCGCGCCAGCCCGGCGCGCAGCGTGCGCTCGATGTGGTTGATCTCCCCGACCCGGTCGAGCTGATCACGCGACAGGTTCAGCAGCACGATCACCGCCGGGTCGAGCGCGTCGGCGACGTGCGGGACGTGCATCTCGTCGACCTCCAGCGCCGCCAGCGGTGCGTCGCGGGCGACAGCCAGCGCGGAGACCAGGCCGGCGTCCATGTTGGCGCCCTCGGCGTTGGTCGCCACCGGAGCCACCGTCTGCAGCGCCGCGGCCAGCATCCGGGTGGTGGTCGACTTGCCGTTGGTGCCGGTCACGAGCGCGCTGCGGCGCCCCTCCCCGAGCTGGCGCAGGATGGTGCGGTCCAGGGTCATCGCGACCAGCCCACCGATCATCGCGCCCGCCCCGCGACCGGTGACCCGCGACGCCCAGCGCGCCCCGGCACCCGCCGCCAGGGCGATGCGTCCTCGAGTGGTGACCATTCCCGGCAGTGTAGAAGGGCCGAGCACGTGGTCGCCGACACGCTGGGGTGCCGGACGCCCGCCTGACCGGATTTGTCGCCGTCGCGTGCCATCCTCGAGAACGTGAGCCACATCGACGCCGGGTCCTGCCGGTCAACAGGCTCCTGGGGCCGCCCGGCCCACGAGGCCGGGACGGGCTGGGCGGTCGTCGATGTGGAGACCTCGGGCTTCCACCCCGGACACGCGCGCGTCGTCAGCATCGCCGCACTCGCCCTCAGCGACGACGGCAACGTCGAACAGACCCTCTACTCGCTGCTGGACCCGGGTGTGGATCCCGGCCCCACCCATGTGCACGGGCTGACCGCCGAGATGCTCGCCGGCCAACCCCGGTTCGCCGACATCGTGGCCCCGCTGATCGAGTTGCTGCGCGGCCGCACCCTGGTGGCGCACAACGTCGCATTCGACTACTCGTTCCTGGTCGCCGAGGCCGAGATGATCGGCGCCGAACTGCCGATCGACAGCGCGATGTGCACCGTGGAGCTGGCCCGCCGGCTGGCGCTGGGCACCGAGAACCTGCGGCTGGAGACGCTCGCCGCGCACTGGGGCATCACCCAGCTCAAACCGCACGACGCGCTGGACGACGCGCTGGTGCTGGCGCAGATCCTCAAACCCGCGCTGGCGCTGGCCCGGGAACGGCGGGTGTGGCTGCCGGTGCGCCCGCTGTCGCGACGGTTGTGGCCCAACGGGCAGGTGACCCACGAGGACCTGCGGCCGCTGAAGATGGTGGCCTCGCGGCTGCCGTGCACCTACCTCAACCCCGGCCGCTTCATCGCCGGCCGGCCGCTGGTGCAGGGGATGCGGGTGGCGCTGGCCGCCGAGGTGGAACGCACCCACGAGGAACTGATCGAGCGGATCGTGCACGCCGGGCTCTCCTACACCGAGGCGGTGGACACCGAAACCTCGCTGGTGGTCTGCAACGACCCCGAACCCGCCCACGGCAAGGGCTATCACGCTCGCGAGCTCGGGGTGCCGCTGGTGGCCGACGCCGAGTTCCTGCGGCTGCTCGAGTCGGTGGTCGGCGGCACCCGTATCGAGGAGTTCAACCCGACCTCGGTCGGCGAGCAGTTCGCGCTGTTCTGATCCGCGCCGGCGCCGCACGACCGCGAGGGGTGTCAGCCGGGCGGAGACGAGCCGAGATAGCAAGCTGCCCAATGGGTTACATCGGCCACAGCTCGGTCATGTCCTCAGGACACTCCTCAGGCCAACGCCTGAGGACATGACGGGTGCGCCGGTCTTGTGGACCGGCGGTGCGGTTGGCTCGTCCCCGCCCGGCTACCGCGCCGCGTTACCGCGATGCGCGGTTGACCGCGGATACCACCGCGCGCAGTGAGGCGGTGGTGATCGACGGCGCGATGCCGACGCCCCACACGGTCTTGCCGCCGATGGAGGCTTCGACATACGCCGCGGCCTGCGCCTCCTCGCCCGCCGACAGGGCGTGCTCGGAGTAGTCCAGGACATGCACGTTGACGCCGATGGTGCTCAGCGCGTCGACGAACGCGGCCACCGGGCCGTTGCCCTTGCCGACGATCTCGTGTTCGACGCCCTTGAGCTTGACCACCGCCTCGATGGTGTCGGTGCCACCGTCGACCTCGGCCGCGGTCACCTTCTGGCGGACCCGCTCCAGCGGCCAGATCGGCGTCAGGTACTCCTCGGCGAAGATGTCCCACATCTCCTTCGGCGACACCTCGCCGCCCTCGCCGTCGGTGATCTTCTGGATCGCCTGGCTGAACTCGATCTGCAGCCGGCGCGGCAGCACCAGCCCGTGGTCGGCCTTCATGATGTAGGCAACTCCGCCCTTGCCGGACTGCGAGTTCACCCGGATCACGGCCTCGTAGGTGCGGCCGACGTCCTTCGGGTCGATCGGCAGATACGGCACCTGCCAGATGATGTCGTCGACGTCCTTGCCCTGCTGGTCGGCGTCGATCTTCATCTGGTCGAAGCCCTTGTTGATGGCGTCCTGGTGGCTGCCGGAGAACGCGGTGTAGACCAGGTCGCCGCCGTACGGGTGCCGCTCGTGCACCGGCAGCTGGTTGCAGTACTCGACGGTGCGCCGGATCTCGTCGATGTTGGAGAAGTCGATCTGCGGATCCACCCCGCGGCTGAACAGGTTCAGCCCCAGCGTCACCAGGCAGACGTTGCCGGTGCGCTCACCGTTGCCGAACAGGCAGCCCTCGATCCGGTCCGCGCCGGCCATGTAGCCCAGTTCGGCTGCGGCGACGGCGGTTCCACGGTCGTTGTGCGGGTGCAGGCTCAGGATGATCGAATCCCGCGGCACCAGATGCCGGCTCATCCACTCGATGGAGTCGGCGTAGACGTTCGGGGTGGCCATCTCCACCGTGGCCGGCAGGTTCACGATCAGCGGCCAGTCCGGGGTGGGCTGGATGACCTCGGCGACCGCGTTGCACACCTCCACCGCGTACTCCAGCTCGGTGCCGGTGTAGGACTCCGGCGAGTACTCGTAGCGCCACAGCGTGCCCGGGTACTTCTTCGCCTCCTCCAGGCACTTGCGGGCACCGGCCAGCGCGATCTGCTTGACCTCCTCGCGGTCGGCGCGGAACACCACCCGCCGCTGCAGGATCGAGGTCGAGTTGTAGAAGTGCACGATCACCCGCGGCGCGCCCTGGCAGGCCTCGAAGGTCCGCTCGATCAGCTCCGGGCGGCACTGGGTCAGCACCTGGATGGTGACGTCGTCGGGGATCGCGCCGTCGGTGATGATCTCGCGGACGAAGTCGTAGTCGGTCTGGCTGGCCGACGGGAAGCCGACCTCGATCTCCTTGTAGCCCATCCGCACCAGCAGATCGAACATGCGGCGCTTGCGGGCCGGGCTCATCGGGTCGATCAGCGCCTGGTTGCCGTCACGCAGGTCGACCGCGCACCACAGCGGGGCCTTGGTGATGACCTTGTCCGGCCAGGTGCGGTCCGGCAGCGTGATGTGCTCGACCTCGTCGGCGAAGCTGCGGTAGCGGTGGATCGGCATCGACGAGCCGCGCTGCGGATTCCACGCGGGCTGGCCGGGATTGGGCGGGCCGGACGGCTTGGTGATCTCACGCACGCCCGGGCTCCAGTTGAAGGCGTCCGGCGAGTCGGGCGAAGGTTTCGAGAAGGTAGTCACGGTGATTGCTCCGGGAGTGAGGACGGGACTCGACCGGCGCATCACGAACACCCGCGACGGGATGGCCGGTCTGGATCAGACCCCGTCGCGGCTGCCGAGAAGAAGCACCCGCTGCACGAGGAGTAACTGTACTCCGCTGCGGTCCCAGCGTCCAAATGCGGGTTATCCGCGGTCGGCAACCCGACACGCGCGCGGCGAGCGAATGTGTGTGGACTCACACATACGAGTCGGGGAACGCGATCACCGACAGGAACCGGATCGGCACCTCGATGAGGTCCACCGGTCCGTGTGCCCCCTCCCCGTCGAACTGCAGCGAATCCCCCGGGTGCAGCCGGTACACCGTGCGGCTGTGGCTGTAGTCCATCACCCCTTCGAGCATGTAGATGAACTCGGTGCCGGGGTGCTGGAACAGCGGGTAGGTCTGGCTCTTGTGGCTGAGCGTGACCAGCAGGCTCTCCAACCGGCGGTGCTCACCGCGCAGGCTGCCCAGCATCTGGTACTCGTGGCCCTCGCGGCTGCCCGCCCGCACGATGCGCGGCCCTTCGCCGGCCTTGACGAAGGACGCCGGGCGCTGCACGTCGGCGCCGCGGAACAGGCTGGTGACCGGCACATCGAAGCCCTTGGCCAGCAGCGCCAGCGTCGACAGGCTGCACGACGTCTGGGCGTTCTCGATCTTGCTCATCATGGCTTTGGAAATGCCGATCCGGGCGGCCATCTCGGCGACGGTGAGCCCATGCTGCAGGCGCAGCTGGCGCACGTTTCGCCCGATGGCCGCCTCGATCTCGAGCTCCTCGACCGGCGCCCGAGGGTCGCGATCGCGGGCGGTGCCGGATCGGTTACGGAGCAGCGGTTCCTCAGCCATAGTCAGTCATGGTGGCAGGGCGTCAGCTCATCTGGGTGTCACCGCATCTGCCCGGCACCGACATAAGGGTACGGGCTGGTCAACAGCTTGCCCTCGGCGAACCGCGACAGCCGGAAATCGGTCTCCGGGATGCGCGGGTCGCTGCTGCGCCCGTCGACCACCAGATCGGCCACCAGCCGTCCGACCGCCGGGGCGATCTTGAACCCGTGGCCGCTGAACCCGGCCGCCACGAACAACCCCTCCAGCCCGGTCGCCGAGATCACCGGGTTCCAGTCCGGGGTGGCGTCGTAGCAGCCGGCATAGCTGCTGCTGATCGCCGCGTTCTCGAAGCCGGGGAACCGGGTGCTGACCCGCTCCACGGTCAGGTCGATGAACTCCTCGTCGGCGCGGTTGAGGTAGTTGTCCGGGTCGGCCTCGCGCGAGTCAGACAGGTCGCTGTTGCCGAACAGGATCTCGCCGCCCACCTCGGGGCGGATGTACTGCAGCGACACCAGGTCGGAGAACACCGGCACCGCACCGACCTCCATGCCCGGATCGATCAGCACGATCTGTTCGCGCACCACCCGGATCGGCACGTCGACGCCGTAGGGGGCCAGCAACGGTTTGGTCCACACCCCGGTGGCCACCACCACGGTCCCGGCGCTGACCTCGGTGCCGTCGGTCAGCCGCACCCCGCAGACCCGGTCCCCGTCGCAGACCAGCCCGGTCACCGTCGCGCCCTGGCGGATCCGCACCCCCGCCGCGCGCGCCGACGCGGCGAACGCCTGCGCGGTCAGGTAGGCGTCGCCGTACCCGCCGCGCGCCTCCCAGCCGAACGCCGCGAACGGGCTCAGATCGGCCTGCGGCCACATCCTGGCCACCTCGGACTTGTCGATCTCCTCGGTCTGCACGCCGACCGCCCGCTGGGCGGCCAGGCTCTTGCGCAGCGCGTCGACGTTCTGCTCGCCGACCCCGACCACGTAGCCGGTCTGGCGGAACCCGATGTCGGTGCCGAAGATCTCCTCGGCCTTCTCGAACACCTCGAGCCCGACGGTGGCCATCGCGGCCAGCGAGCTGACCCCGTAGTGGCACCGGACGATCCCGCTGGACTTGCCGGTCATCCCCGAGCCGACGGTGTCGCGTTCGAGGACGACGACGTCGGTGATGCCCCGTTGGGACAGCGCCCACGCCGCCGCGGTGCCCTCGATGCCGCCGCCGACGATCACCACATCCGCTGTGCTGCTCATCCTGTCAAGACTCCTTGTCCACGAAACCGGCTGCGACTCCGACCGCTGCTCACCAGCCCGAATTCCCTTGACCGGGAATCCAATCCGTTCCCGCCAGCGGGACGCGAGCCATTGCGGCGGCCTCGATGGTGACCGCGACGAGATCCTCGGGCTCGAGATGGCAGACGTGCGCCTTGCCGCAGGCCCGGGCGATGGTCTGGGCCTCCATGGTCAGCACCCGCAGGTAGTTGGCCAGCCGGCGGCCGCCCTCGACCGGATCCAGCCGGGCGGCCAGCTCCGGGTCCTGGGTGCTGATCCCGGCCGGATCACGGCCGTCCTGGAAGTCGTCGAAGAACCCGGCCGCGCTGCCGATCTTCTCGTACTCGGCCTGATAGCGAGGATGATTGTCGCCCAACGCGATCAGCGCCGCGGTACCGATCGCGACCGCGTCCGCGCCCAGCGCCAGCGCCTTGGCGACGTCGGCGCCGGTGCGGATACCGCCGGAGACGATCAGCTGCACCCCCTTGCGGTCGGCGCCGCTGGCCTGGGTGCGGTGCACGCCGAGCTCCTGCAGCGCCTGCACCGCCTGCGGGATCGCGGCCAGCGTCGGAATGCCGACGTGCTCTATGAACACCTCCTGGGTGGCGGCGGTGCCGCCCTGCATCCCGTCGACGACCACCACATCTGCGCCCGCGTGCACGGCGAGCTTCACGTCGTAGTAGGTGCGGGTGGCGCCCACCTTGACGTAGATCGGCTTCTCCCAGTCGGTGATCTCGCGCAGTTCCTGGATCTTGATGGCCAGATCGTCCGGACCGGTCCAGTCCGGATGCCGGCACGCCGAACGCTGGTCGATCCCCTCCGGCAGCGTGCGCATCTCGGCAACCCGCGGGGAGATCTTCTGGCCCAACAGCATTCCGCCGCCGCCCGGCTTGGCGCCCTGACCCAGCACCACCTCGATCGCGTCGGCCTTGCGCAGGTCGTCGGGGTTCATCCCGTAGCGCGACGGCAGGTACTGGTAGACGAGGTACTTGCTCTGACCGCGCTCCTCGGGTGTCATCCCGCCGTCGCCGGTGGTGGTCGAGGTGCCCACCTCGCTGGCGCCGCGGCCCAGCGCCTCCTTGGCCTGCCCGGACAGCGCACCGAAGCTCATACCCGCGATGGTGATCGGGATATCAAGGTGCAGAGGGTGTTTGGCGAAGCGGTCGCCGAGCACCACGTCGGTGTCGCAGCGCTCCCGGTAGCCCTCCAGCGGGTAGCGCGACATCGAGGCGCCGAGGAACAGCAGGTCGTCGAAGTGCGGAACCTTCCGTTTGGCGCCCCAGCCGCGGATGTCGTAGATACCGGTCTCGGCGGCGCGCTGGATGGCCGCGATGGTGTACCGGTCGAAGGTGGCGGATTCGCGAAGTCCCCAGTTGTTGTTCATCAGTAGCTCGCTACGTTGTCGACGTGGAAGTGGTAGAGCTTGCGGGCCGAGCCGTAACGGGTGTACTCGCTCGTGTCGTCGTCACCGAAACCGGCCGCTGCCAACAGCTCTCGTAGTTCCTGGTGATGTTCGGGCCGCATCGGTTTGGGAATACAGTCCGCGCCCAGCGAGGCCACGTTGCCGCGCACGTACAGCCGGGCCTCGTAGATCGAGTCGCCGAGCCCGTCGCCGGCGTCGCCGCGCACCACCAGCCGGCCGGCCTGGGCCATGAACGCGCCCATGTGGCCGATGTCTCCGCCGACGACGATGTCGACACCCTTCATCGAGATGCCGCAGCGCGTCGAGGCGTTGCCCTCGATCACCAGCAGCCCGCCGTGTGCGGTCGCACCCGCGGACTGCGACGCGTTGCCCTTGACCCACACCGACCCGCTCATCATGTTCTCGGCCACGCCGGTGCCGGCGTTGCCGTTGATGACGATCTCGGCCTGCTGGTTCATCCCGGCCGCGTAGTAGCCGACATGGCCGTCGACGGTGATCCGCACCGGGGCGTTGACCCCGACCGCGACGTTGTGCGCGCCGGCGGGATTGGTGATCACCACCTCACCGGACAGATCCGGCGCGTGCAGCGCGGCGTTGACCGTGCGCAGCGGCGTGGCGGCCAGGTCGTAGACCGTCGCCGAGGCCCGCTCGGCGGCCTGACGGGTCAGCGTGTCCATACGTACACCACCTCCGGTTCGGGTTCGTAGATCTTGGCCGCCGACACCCCGGGCAGGTCGGCCAGCGCGCGGTACTCGCTGGCCACCGCGACCCAGTCGTCGGTCTCGGCGATCACCGCCGGCTTGCACGCGATCGCGTCGCGCACCACCGCGAACGAGTCGCGGTTGGACACCAGCAGGGTGTAGAAGCCGTCGAAGACCGCGCACAGCCGTTTGAGGGCGGTTTCCATGTCGGCGCCGTCGGCCAGTTGCTTGGCCACGAACCGCGCACCCACCTCGGTGTCGTTCTCGCTGTCGAAACGCACACCGGCAGCGCGCAGTTCGCGCCGGATGGTGGCGTGGTTGGAGAACGAGCCGTTGTGCACCAGGCACTGCTCGGGGCCGACGGCGTAGGGGTGGCAGCCGGCCGGGGTGACCGCCGACTCGGTGGCCATCCGGGTGTGGCCCACCCCCTGCCAGCCCTGGGCCTTGGCCAGCTCCCAGCTCTCGGTCAGCACCCGGGGATGGCCGACGCCCTTGAGCACGGCCATATCGGTGCCGAAGCCGGCGATCACCGCGTCCGGGTGGGCGGTGCGCACCGCGTCGAGCAGTTCGGCCGATTCGACGTCGGCGGTGACCAGGTAGGTCTCGTCGTAGCGGGCCACCGTGGCGTCGATGCCGAGGTCGGCGGCGCGCGGTTCGGTCTGCAGCACCGACACGCAGGCGCGTCCCGGCGGGGTCATGGTGGGGTCGCCGTAGACGGCGACCCCCGCCGAATCCGGTCCGCGTTCGCCCATCTCGCACAGCATCCCGGTGAGCAGCTCACCCAGCCGCGGATACAGATCGGGGTTGCGCAGGTGCAGACCCACGATTCCACACATCGCGTGGTCCTCTCGTCGTCAGAAGGCGGTCAGGTAGTTGTCGATCTCCCACTGCGTCACGGCGCTGTGGTAGGCGAAGAACTCGTCGCGTTTGAGGTTGGCGAAGTAGCGGGCCACCCCCTCGCCGACCGCGTCGAGCACCCCGGAGATCACCGGGTCGGTCTCGAGTTCGTCGACCGCGTGCAGCAGCGTCGGCGGCAGCGGCGGCCGGTCCTGGGCGCCGACCGCCCCCGGGTCGACGCTGCGCTTGATGCCGTCCAGGCCGGCACCGAGCGCGGCCGCGATCGCCAGGTACGGGTTGGCCGACCCGTCACCGCCGCGCAGCTCGATGCGCTGCGCGTCGGGGACCCGGATGTAGTGGGTGCGGTCGTTGCCGCCGTAGCTGGGCCGGTTGGGGGACCAGGACGCCCCCGACGCGGTGCTGGTGGCGCGGGTCCGCTTGTAGGAGTTGACCGTTGGCGCCACCACCGCCTGCAGCGCGCAGGCGTGCTCGAGGATGCCGCCGAGGAACGAGTAGGCGGTCGCCGACAGCCCGAGCCCGCGCTCGTCGGGCACCCCGTCGCCGGCCGGGAAGACCGGGGTACCGCCGCTGGTCAGCGACAGGTGCAGGTGCAGCCCGCTGCCGGTGCGGTCGGCGAACGGCTTGGGCATGAAGGTGGCGATCATGCCGCGTTCGGCGGCGATGGTCGACAGCAGGTAGCGCAGGGTGACCACCCGGTCGGCGGTGGTCAGTGCGTCGGCGAACTCGAAGTTCTGCTCGAACTGACCGTTGGCGTCCTCGTGGTCGTTGGCGTAGTTCGACCAGCCGAGCGTGTTCATCGCGGTCGAGATCGCGGTGAGGTGGTCGTACATCCGGGTCACACCGCGCGCGTCGTAGCACGGCTGCGGTGCGGTGTCGGCCTCGTCGGCGGTGCACACCCCGCCGTCGGGGGTGCGGCGCAGCAGGAAGTACTCCACCTCGGCGCCGACCCAGGGCTCGTAGCCGGCGTCGGCGGCGCGCTGGATCAGCGCCTTGAGGATGACCCGCGGCGCGTACGCCCACGGTTTGCCGTCGACGTGCGGGTCGCAGTGCACGATCGCCAGCCCCTCCTTGATGAACGGGATCGGGGTGAACGACGCCGGATCCGGCATGGCCATCAGGTCGGGGTCCTTGGGTTCCTGGCCCATAGCGCCGACGGCGTAGCCGGCGAAGCCCACTCCCTCGGTGGCGAGCAGGTCGACGGCCTCGACGGGAACCAGCTTGGCGCAAGGCTTTCCGCGCAGGTCGACGAACAGCGCCAGGATGAACCTGGTGTTCGACTCCTGGGCGAGGGTGGCCAGATCTGTGGACTTGACCGGTGCGGTGGCGAGATCAGTGGACATATCGAAAACCCTTGTCTTGATTGATGAATCGGTGAATCGCGTGGGGAAACTCGACGTGAGAGGGTGGGCCGGCGCGGGCCCGGGGGCAGCCGCGCCGGCCGCGGGGAGCGGTCAGGCGGACTGCAACTCGTAGGCCCAGTCGCCGTGGAACTTGGCGTCGATGCCCTGTTCCTCTTCCTCGGGCGAGATGCGGATGCCCATCGTCTTCTTGATGGCGAGCGCGATGAGGTAGGCGACGACGAAGGAGTAGATCATCACCGCACCCGCGGCGACCGCCTGGCGCCACAGCTGGTCGATGCCGCCGCCGTAGAGCAGGCCGTTGACACCGCCCGGCATGGTCTCGCTGGCGAAGAAGCCGATCAGCAGGGTGCCGACCAACCCGCCGACCAGGTGCACGCCGACCACGTCGAGGCTGTCGTCGTAGCCGAAGCGCTCCTTGAGGCCGACGGCGTACACGCAGATCGCGCCCGAGATGAGGCCGACGAAGATCGCGCCGACCGGGGTGACCGAACCGCAGGCCGGGGTGATCGCGACCAGGCCGGTGATGGCACCCGATGCCGCGCCGACACCGGTGACGTGGCCGGTCTTGATCTTCTCGACGGCCAGCCAGGCCAGCACCGCCGAGCAGGTGCAGACGAAGGTGGTGACCATCACGATCGACGCCGAGGTGCCGGCCGCCAGCGCCGAACCGCCGTTGAACGCGTACCAGCCGGCCCACAGCAGACCCGCGCCCAGCAGCGTCAGCGGGACGTTGTGCGGTTTGCGGCTGCCGAACCAGACCGACTTGCCGAGCACGATCGCCACCGCCAGCGCGGCCGCACCGGCGTTGATGTGCACCGCCGTACCACCGGCGAAGTCCAGGGCGCCGAGCTTGTTGGCGATCCAGCCGCCGACCGAGTTCTCGGTGACCACCCCGTCGAAGGCGAACACCCAGTGCGCGGCCGGGAAGTAGACCAGCACCGCCCACACCCCGGCGAACACCATCCAGGCGCTGAACTTCATCCGGTCGGCCGCCGCGCCGGAGACCAGGGCGACGGTGATGGCCGCGAACAACGCCTGGAAGAGCGCGAACAGGCTGACCGGAAGGCCGTCGACGGTGGTCATGGCCTCGGCCAGATCCCGCAGGCCGGCGAACTCGGTGACGTTGCCGATCAGGCCGCCGTACGAGGTGCCGAACACCATCGAGAAGCCGAACAAGACCCAGAGGACGCCGACCAGGGCGGCGGCGCTGAAGGTCATCATCATCATGTTGAGCGAGCTCTTGACCGACACCATGCCGCCGTAGAACAGCGCGAGCCCGGGGATCATCAGCGTGAGCGCGATGATGCAGCTCAGCATGAAAGCTGTGGTCCCAGTGTCCATTAACCACCTCCTGACGAGTTACGGCCCCGCGGACCGTTCACTGTCAGTAATCAATGTTTCTGTTACGTAGACAGGCGCCGGATGTTGCGGGCCGGTTAACAAATGAAGGCGGCTGGCTAAAGTGCAGGTGGTGAGACTTGATCGACGATGGTGGGTCGCCATCGGTGTGGTGGTCGTGGTCCTGGTGGCCCTGGTCTACAGCTGGGTGAAGCGGCCGCCGGCCGAGTGCGCACCGGTCCAGGACCTGCTCGCCTACAACCAGCAGCAGAGCGAGCAGATCGGCGACGGCTCGGGCGAGGGCATTCCCACCGTCGCCGACGTGGCCGCCTACCGGGCCTGGGCGGACGGGGTGACCGAGCGGGCCAACAAGGTCACCGACCCCAACCTGTTGGCGACCAGCGTGCAGGTCGCCGAGCTGGCCCACCGGTTCGTCGACCAGATGGACGCGGTGCGGGTGCAGGTCCAGACGCGGGCGCCCGGCGCGCCGCCTCCGCCGGCCTACTTCGAGATGACCGCGATCAACGACCAGCTGATGGCCAAGCTCAAGGAGCTCTCCTCCGCTTGCGGCGGATAGGAGCCGGGGCTGGTTAGCGGGCTGGGCGGCAACGACATCCGGGCCCCGCGGAGTTAGCCGCATCACACCGGCGTGCCGGTGCTGCGCAGGCGGCAGGCCGTGGCCGAAAATGCGGGTGCGGACACCCCTTATCCTGGGTGGGATCCCATCCACCAGCTGAGAGGTTTGTTCCGTGGCGCTCGTCGTCCAGAAGTACGGCGGATCCTCGTTGTCCGACGCTGAGCGGATTCGCCGCGTCGCCGAGCGCATCGTCGAAACCAAGAAGGCCGGCCACGACGTCGTCGTGGTCTGCTCGGCGATGGGTGACACCACCGACGACCTGCTCGATCTGGCCAAGCAGGTGTGCCCGGCCCCGCCGCCGCGGGAGCTGGACATGCTGCTGACCGCCGGTGAGCGGATCTCCAACGCGCTGGTGGCGATGGCCATCGACTCGCTCGGGGCGCGGGCGATGTCGTTCACCGGGTCGCAGGCCGGCGTGATCACCACCGGCACCCACGGCAACGCCAAGATCATCGACGTCACCCCGGGCCGGCTGCGCCAGGCCCTCGACGAGGGGCTGATCGTGCTGGTCGCCGGGTTCCAGGGGGTCAGCCAGGACAGCAAGGACGTCACCACCCTGGGCCGCGGCGGGTCGGACACCACCGCGGTCGCGCTGGCCGCGGCGCTGGGTGCCGACGTGTGCGAGATCTACAGCGACGTCGACGGCATCTTCACCGCCGACCCGCGGATCGTGCCCAACGCCCGTCACCTCGACAAGGTCACGTTCGAGGAGATGCTCGAGATGGCCGCGGCCGGGGCCAAGGTGTTGATGCTGCGGTGCGTGGAGTACGCCCGCCGCTACAACGTTCCCATCCACGTCCGCTCGTCGTATTCGGACAAGCCCGGCACTGTGGTGACCGGCTCGATAGAGGACATTCCCATGGAAGATGCCATCCTGACCGGAGTCGCCCACGACCGCACCGAGGCGCGGGTCACCGTCGTCGGTATCCCCGACGTCCCCGGCTACGCCGCCAAGGTGTTCCGGGCGGTCGCCGATGCCGACGTCAACATCGACATGGTGTTGCAGAACGCCTCCAAGGTCGAGGACGGCAAGACCGACATCACCTTCACCTGCCCGCGGTCGGCAGGTCCGGCCGCGGTGGAGAAGCTGCGGTCGGTCCAGGAGGAGATCGGGTTCACCAAGGTCCTCTACGACGATCTGATCGGCAAGGTGTCGCTGATCGGCGCCGGCATGCGCAGCCATCCCGGGGTGACCGCGAAGTTCTGCGAGGCGCTCGCCGACGCGGGGGTGAACATCGACCTGATCTCCACCTCCGAGATCCGGATCTCGGTGCTGGTCAAGGACACCGAGGTGGACAAGGCCGTCAAGGCGATCCACGACGCGTTCGGTCTCGGCGGCGACGAGGAGGCCATCGTCTACGCGGGCACGGGGCGGTAGCCGCCATGGTCAACATCGGTGTGGTGGGCGCGACCGGTCAGGTCGGCCAGGTCATGCGCACGCTGCTCGAGGAGCGCGACTTCCCGGCCGAGCAGGTGCGGTTCTTCGCGTCGGCGCGGTCGGCCGGCCGCAAGCTGACCTTCCGGGGGCAGGAGATCGAGGTCGAGGACGCCGCGACCGCCGACCCGAGCGGGCTGGACATCGCGCTGTTCTCCGCGGGCGCGACGACGTCGCGGGCGCAGGCGCCGCGGTTCGCCGAGGCCGGGGTGATCGTGGTGGACAACTCCTCGGCGTGGCGCAAGGACCCCGAGGTGCCGTTGGTGGTCAGCGAGGTCAACTACGACCGCGATGTGCGGGGCCGCGCCAGGTCGCTGCCCAAGGGCATCATCGCCAACCCGAACTGCACCACCATGGCGGCGATGCCGGTGCTCAAGCCGCTGCACGACGAGGCCGGGTTGGTGCGCATGATCGCCTCGACGTACCAGGCGGTGTCCGGCAGCGGCGTCGCCGGGGTGCAGGAGCTTTACGAGCAGGCCAGCGCGGTGGTGGAGGGCAGCCGCGATCTGGTGCTCGACGGGCGGGCGGCGCAGTTCCCGCCGCCGAACAAGTACGTCGCGCCGATCGCGTTCAACATCGTGCCGCTGGCCGGGTCCTACGTCGACGACGGCTCCGGCGAGACCGACGAGGACCAGAAGCTGCGCAACGAGAGCCGCAAGATCCTCGGCATCCCGGAGTTGGCGGTCAGCGGCACCTGCGTGCGGGTCCCGGTCTACACCGGGCACTCGCTGTCGCTGAATGTCGAGTTCTCCCAGCCGCTTTCGGTCGAGCGCGCCAAGGAACTACTGGCGTCCGCGCCGGGGGTGAAGCTGGTCGACGTGCCGACCCCGCTGGACGCCGCGGGCATCGACGAGTCGCTGGTCGGCCGGATCCGCCAGGACCCGGGCGTGCCCGACGGGCGCGGGCTGGCGCTGTTCGTCTCCGGCGACAACCTGCGCAAGGGGGCGGCGCTGAACACCATCCAGATCGCCGAACTGCTGGCCGCCGAACTCTGACCAGCGTTGCGCCGCAACAGTGTTCCCGCGGGACTGCTGGCGGCCCTGCTGTGTCTGAGCGTTGCGGTGCCGGTGGCCGCGGCCCAGCCGGCGCCGAAACCCGATCCGGTGCTGCCGCCGCTCGCCCCCGGTCAGGTGCTGCGGATCGGTCCGACCGCCGGCACCGGGACCCCGACCCGCGAGTACGGCATCGGCGCCACCGACCTGTGCGAGTTCATGGAGTTCCCCAGCCGGATCCTGCAGATCTGCGGGGACAGCTTCGCCGGTGAGGGCGTGGGGTACGGCGGCTGGTACTCGCCGATCGCACTGCACGTCGACATCGACTCGATCAACGATCCTGGCGGCGTGCGCTACACCGGTGTCACGGGTGTCTACGAACCGTTGCTCGCCGATCCGACGCCGCCCGGGCAATCGCAGCTGCCGGCCGGGGTGATCCGGATCAACCGGGAGAACTACCTGCTGGTCACCACCACCCGGCATCTGGTGCCGCAGACCTCGCGGTTGGTCAAACCCGATCCGGCAAAAGGCAACTGGCCGACCATCCCGGGCTCGGAGCGCGACGCGTCGTACCAGGGCGGGCGGCAGTCGCAGATCAGCGGCTACTACGACCCGATTCCCCGGCCGGACTCCGAACGCGGCTGGGTCTACATCGTCGCCAACAACTTCGACCGCAGCGGTCCGGTGGTGCTCTACCGGGTGCAGCCGGATCGGGTGACCGACCGCGACGCCTGGCAGGGCTGGTCCCCGGCGGGATGGGGGACCGAGCCGACGCCGTTGTGGGCGGACCGGATCGGCGAGATGAGCATCCGTCAGATCGACGGCAAGACGGTGCTGAGCTACTTCAACGCCACGACCGGCAACATGGAGGTGCGCGTCGCCGACGATCCCACCCAGCTGGGCACCGCGCCGGTGACGACCGTGGTGATCGCGTCGGAATGGCCCGAGCGGCCCGAGGATCTCGGCCCGCCGGAGAACAATCGGCTGGCGCAGCCGTACGGCGGGTACATCTCGCCGGGGTCGACGCTCGACGAGGTGCGGGTGTTCGTCAGCCAGTGGAACACCACCCCGCGCGGCGGCAGCCCCTATCGGGTGATCCAGTTCGCGGTCAACCCGTACAAGCCCTGGGAACCGCCGTTCTGACGGGTGTGCTTCGCCAACCGGGCACTTTGTGCCGTGAGTGTGCCGTTTCGTGCGCGACACGCCGGGGCGGTGTCCGGTTTCGCACATTCGCCGAGGGGCGACGCTTCGCCGGCTCTCCTCAAGCGGCGCTGACGTGTTCGGCGGATTCGCCGATGGTCGCGCCTTCGTCGCCGATGATGGTGCGCATCAACGCCTTGTGCTCCCGTTCACCGCGCTCGGTGGCCCGCCGCAAACCGCCCGGCCGAGTCACCGCGGAGATGCTGCGGGCCAGGTTGATCGGCAGTCGCAGCACCGGATACCACGGCGGTACGAACGCCGGCAGCCCCAGTGCCCGCATGGTGCGCGGCCCGAGGAAACCGCTGGTGATCGACAGATGCTGGGCGCGGGCCAGGCGGCGGCGCAAGCCGGCCAGCGAGTCGTAATGCCAGCCCAGCGGATCGTCGATCATGGGCATTGCCAACTGCTTTGACGACTCGTCGGGTTCGGCCAGCGCGCTGAGCGTGTGGTAGAGCACCCGGATGCTGTCTCGGAAGTCGCGGGGCAGCCACTCGTCCTCCACGCCCATCAGCCAGCCGACGTAACGGGTCAGATGCGCGACGGCCTCGTAGTCCTTGGGGCGCAATATGACTCCCATCGCGGCCACTCCGACCGCGGGAGCGACGAGCGCGCCGACCATGGTGGCGGCCATATCGGTCTGGTTGACCGGCACCCCCCACTCGTCGGCGCGCCAGTCCGGCATCGCGCCGACGTGGCGGCGCACCAGCGAGTGGATCAGCCGCACCCGCAGTGTGGAGCGGTACCCGGCGCCGTGCACTTGAAGACCGCCTTCGGAGATGACGTCCATCGCCCACTGCATGGTCTCGGCGAACCGCTTGTTGGAGCCCTTCTCCAGTGCGCCGGTGCGCAGCAGCGTCTTGTTGAAACCGGAGAACTGGTAGCCGCCGAGCAGCGACACGTCGCGTGCGACGTACATGCCGTCCGCGCCGCCGCGGCGCAGCGCCCGCTGCCCACGGCGCAGTTTCTCCGGGTCCACCCAGGACGGCACCTGCTCGTAGACGGCGAAGAACTCGCGCAGCGGCTCCGGCGCGTCGGGCACCGCGTCGATGCCCTCGGCGAGCGCCTTGTCGAACAGCGGTCGGGTCTCTCTGATGCCCGCCTCGGCCATCCAGGCGACCAAGCGGTCCATCGGCTCGTCGCCGACGTTCAGCCGCTCCCCGAGGCGCTGCCACTGTTCGGCATTCGGTTTGCGGATGCCCATCAGATGAGCCATGGCGCTGATGGCGACCGGCACCGGCCGCGGACGCTCGGGGTGGCGTGCCGGGATGCGCCGCTCCATCGCTGTACCTCCCGCTGTTGACAACGCGTGTAGTCACAATTATGCCCCGCGATCGGGGGTAGTCAACGGCGGGTCGGCCGCTCGAGGTCAGGCAAGGGCGCGGAGGTAGTGGAGCAGCGTGGCGGAGTCGATGGGTTCGGCGTGGTCGGAGCGCTCGGGGTACAGGTAGGCGCCGTCGTCGCGGACCTGTATCCACCGATACTCCGAGGAACGGAGGTCGCTACGGGCCCGGATGACGCCGACCGTGACGATGTCGTCCGGGCTGACGATCGCCGGAGGCGCCTCCCCGGTGTCGTAGACCGGGAATCCGAACTCGTCGTAGAGCTCGTCGGTTTCAACCGCCGGCAGGCCGAGCGAGTTGGCACTCACCGCAACACGCTGATGTGAACCGGGGCCCACCAGGCCCGCATACTCGAGCACGACGGCCTCGAGGTCGTCCGGGTCCACAAGAAAAATATCCACCGCGTCAACGGTTTCGGGATCGCTCCGCTGAACAGCGATGAAACCCGCCTCGTCGGTGCGCAATCCGTGCAGCCGAAGGTCGGCGGTCGCGTTGTCGGGGTAACTCACCCGGCAAGAGATGCTGGTGTCGGCCGACGACAGCGCGGCCACCCACGGTCGCAGTGGAGCGAGATCGCCGTACTCCAGGCGATAGTCGATCGGCGGCAGGTCCCGGGTGAGGAGCCACATCGACCCGACCGGCCTGCTGCGGCCCAGCGGGCTGGGCAGGTCGGACACGCCGTAGTGGTCACAGACCGCTTCGAGATCGACCACGGCAGCGCTGCCCACGTGCGACATTGACGGGCCGGGTTCGGAGTCGAAGTCGTCGAACACTCCCTTATCCTGCCCGACTGGCAGGCGAGTCATGCCCAGAAAAATTCGTGCCGAGCACCCCTGGAAACGTCGAATAGGCTCGTCGCAAAGTCCGTCATTGAATGGGGCAGATTCGTGGAAGTCGATCCGAATATCCTGCGCGCGTTCGCGGATCAGGTCGGTCGGGCAGCGGACCGCATCCGCGACGCTGATCCGGGAGCAAAGGTCAGCACGGCTGCGGACAGCCTCCCTGGCTCGACTACGCAGTGGGCCGCACGGCTTGTGGGCGGGCACGTCAAAACGATGGCCGATCAGATCGCGGCTCAGATCGATGCGATGGGCAAAGCGGTCCGCGGCGCCGGCGACACCTACGAGGTGACCGACGGCGACCTGGCCAACAGTTTCAAGGGCATCTTCTGACATGTTGCCTACTCGTTCGCGACTGGAATCCTGGAACCCGGACGCGCTCAACGGAACTGCCCAGGAAGTCAGGGCCGCCGGGAAGGAGATCCAGGGCGCGGTCACCACGCTCAGCACCAACATCCGGACCATGCCCGATTCCCGGTCGTGGTCGGGTGACGCCCACACCGCGGCGACGGCGATGTTCGAGCGGGCCGACAAGCGCGCCACATCCTTCGCCGACTTCACCGGTGCGATAGCCGCGGCGTTGGAGAAGGGCGCGGGTGACATCGGAAAGGCCCGAAAAGAACTGCTCGACAGGGTTGCCGAAATCGAAGCCGATGGTCAGCTGTATGTGAATGACGCCTGGGTCGTTCTGATCAAAGGCGCAAAACTCACCCTGGAAGAGGTTGCGGCCCTGGAAAAGCGCGCGCAGGCGGAGCAGTTCAAAGTGAACAGCCTGCTGGCGGCGGTGGGAGAGGCCGATGACGACACCGCCGACGCCATCGGGCAGGCTGCACGGCCCCACGGATTCGAAGTTCCGGAGCTTGGTGGGCTAGAGAGCATTCTCCTGCCTGGGGTGCAGCAGCCGCAGGACGAGGTTCCGGATCCGACGGGCTTAGCCGGGCAGCTTCAACAAGCGATGATCCGTGACGCCGACATGTCGGTAACGGTACGGGACCAATCGGAAACCAAGATCGAGTACGACCCGAACACCGGAGAGCCGATCGAGGTCACGACGTTTTATATGCAAGACGGCGGGTGGATAGTTGAACGGAAGCACACGAAACCGTTCTTCTCCGACCGGTCGCCTGAGATTATTCAGGAACAGTACAACAAAGACGGGCAGAAAGTGGCCGAGAAGCGAATCGTCCGCTATAAGGAACGTGCCCGTCAGAGGCCAGGGATTCTGTCGGAAACAACGCATTATCCCGACGGGTCATGGGCGGAAAAGCTGACCCACCCGGACGGCCGCGAAGAGATCATTGTCCATCCCAAGAATCAGCCTCCGACCTACATCCCGCCGAATCTGCTAGGACACCCCATAGCGGATGCATTCAGCGCCGGTATTTCGTACGTGGACTATAAAGTCGGCAAGGAGGCAGCGCGCTATTCGCCTGAACTAGTTGAATCCGTCAAAATTGGTTCAAAAGTCGCGGGTCCAGCTCTCGGCATCGCGACAACGTTGATGGACGTCATAGCGGCTCAGTCGGGAAGGGAGCGGTGCATAGCGATCTTCGAAGGAAGCTTTTCGGTTGGCGCGAGTGTATTGGCCGGCATAGCTTATACACCGGTTACCGGGCCAGGCGCAGTAGCGTTAGCCATCGCCTCTGGTAAGGGCGGTCAGCTGATCGGGAACGTGGTGGGGAACCTAGTGTGTTGACGAATAGGCGGGCTCGCTTAGATCTGGCCGCCAACGCCATTGCTTTCATGGCTGTCGGCGGCCTCCTGGTCGCGCCCACTGTGAGGTCGGCGCGAAATGCCGACGTCGTAACCGCTCTGGCATGCGGGGGAATGGCGATCCTCATGGTGGGAAGTCTCTATCATGTGTGGCAGCTCTATGTTGGTCCACGGTTTGAAACATCGTGGACTAGCGACGGGACGATTCTGAAATCACCCAGGGTCGCTAACATCGTTTATCTCTGGACTTACCTTTTCGGTGCCCTCGGTGCGGGGCTGTATCTCGTTTGCTATCCCATCGGACTGGTCGATTACAACCTCGGTGGGGTTATGCGAAATTTACTGTTGGCGATGAGTGTTTTCCTGGTGTTGCACTGCGTTTCAGGCCTGTTGTGCTTCCGTCGGATCCGCGCAGAAAGTTACTTGCGTGTGGGCCTCGACGGCGTTGAGACATGTAGCGCCCAGTTTGCGGACTACAAGCACTCTGATTGGGCGAACATCACCGACATCCTCGATCAACCTCCCAACCGGCGGCGACCAATTCGTCGTGGGTTGATTGTCTTCCAATGCACCAGGGGCGGTAAATCAGTCGGCAGCACCTTCTACGCCGACGCTCTCACCTCCGACTACGACGCACTCCGTGAATGGGTGCGGTTCTACTGGCAGCATCCGGAGGCCCGCGCCGAACTGACCGACGGACGCGCCCTCGAACGCCTGCGTCAGCTCACCGCGAACCCGTGAGCCAATGACGCTGCGACGATGACGCCAAAGCGCGAGTGAGCAACGCCGTGGCTGCACAGTCAATGCAGATGCCGACCGCATTCACAGCGGGTTCACAGGTGACTCATGCCCAGCACATCAGAAATAGGCGCACCATGGCGGCATGAGCGATACACCAACCGAAACCACCGTCACCACCGAACCGCGGCGCTCCCGGGTCACCACCGTCGCCGCCTGGGTCGGGATCATCGCCGGCATCGTGTTCATCGTCGCAGTGGTGTTCTTCTCCGGGTTCATCCTCGGCAAGTCGTCCGGACACCACCATCACCGCATCCACGGCGGCGATCACCACCCGATGTTCATCCACCGCGGCCCGATGCACCCGGGCCCGATGCACCCGATGGGGCCGCGCCCGGGTGCCGAATCGCCCACCCCGCCGTCGCCGACCACCACGGCACCGGCCCGCCCCTGACCGATCCGCAACGAGTGTCGGAGCTCATGGCCGGTCGCTGGCATGATCGAGCCATGAGCTTCGACCTCGTTGTCCGTCCCACCGCCGAGGCCGCGCTGGGGTGATGCCGATGCGGATCGTCGCCCTCACCGGCGCCGCGATGGCCGCCGGACTGGCCCTCGGCGCGCCGGCACCCGAAGCCGCCGCTAAACCGTCCGATCCCGGCGTGGTCAACTACGCCGTGCTGCCGAAGGGCTCGGTCGGCAACATCGTCGGCGCACCGATGCGGTTCGAGTCGACCTTCACCGACCCGTTCCAGGCCTTCTACGTCGACAACCCGGCCTGCAACAACTGGGCCGACATCGGACTGCCCGAGGTGTACGCCGACCCGGACCTCGCCTCGTTCAACGGCGCGGTCACCCAGACCTCGCCCACCGACGCCCGGCACTTCGTCAAACAGGCCGTCGGCGTCTACGCCACCAACGACGCCGCCGAGCGCGCATTCCGCCGCGTCCTCGACCGCACCGCCGGCTGCGACGGCCAGACCACCGCCATGCACCTGGACAACTTCACCACCCAGGTGTGGACGTTCACCAAGGGCCTCACCACCGACACCCAGGCCGACTGGGTCAAACAGGAGGCCGGCACCGACCGGCGCTGCTTCACCACCACCCGCAAGCGCGAGAACGTGTTGCTGCAGGCGAAGGTGTGCCAATCCGGCAACGGCGGACCCGCGCTGAACGTGCTGGCCGGCGCCATGCAGAACACCCTCGGGCAATAAACCCGGCGCACCACCGGCCCGCGACGCGTTCGGTTCACGACCGAATAATCGCGGGCATTTGTCGGTGCGGTCGCCGAAGATGGTCGGCAAGGCGATGACTCCGGAGCCGGAAGGGGATGGTCGAGATGACCTTCACCGTGGCACCCGGGGTCGTCGGTGCCCGCGAGGCGGCCGGATCCGAGCTCGCCGACGCCCACGCCGCGGCGGCCTACATCTCCGACTCCTGTCTGCGTGACGGTCCGCTCGGCCGGGTCGGGCTGGAGCTGGAGGCCCACTGCTTCGACCTGGCCCAACCGCTGCGCCGCCCGGACTGGGCCCGGCTGCGGCACGTCATCGACGCGCTGCCCCCGCTGCCCGGCGGCAGCCGGGTGACCGTCGAACCCGGCGGCGCGGTGGAGTTGTCCGGCCCGCCGCGGGACGGGGCTCCGGCCGCGATCGCGGCGATGGCCGCCGACCGTGCGGTGCTGCGCGACGCGTTCGCGACCGCCGGACTGGGTCTGGTGCTGCTCGGAGCCGATCCGCTGCGGCCCGCGCGGCGGGTCAACCCGGCCGCCCGCTACCAGGCGATGGAGGCGTTCTTCGCCGCCACCGGCACCGCAATCCCCGGCGCGGCGATGATGACCTCCACCGCATCGGTGCAGATCAACCTGGACGCCGGCCCCCGCCACCGGTGGGCCGAGCGGGTCCGGCTGGCGCACGCCCTCGGGCCCACCATGGTCGCGATCGCCGCGAACTCCCCGCTGCTGCACGGCAGGTTCACCGGCTGGCGCTCGGCGCGGCAACGGATCTGGAGCGAACTCGACGAGGCGCGCTGCGGCCCGGTGCTCGGCTCGGCCGGCTCGGCCGACCCGGCCGGTGACTGGGCCCGCTACGCGCTGCGGGCGCCGGTGATGCTGGTCCGCGGCGCGTCCGGGACCGCAGAGCCGGTCACCACCCGGGTGCCGCTCGCCGACTGGGCCGACGGGCGAGTGCCGCTCGGCGACCGCCGCCCCACCGAGAACGACCTCGACTACCACCTGACCACGCTGTTCCCTCCCGTGCGGCCGCGGCGCTGGCTGGAGATCCGCTACCTCGACAGCGTGCCCGACCCGCTGTGGCCGGCCCTGGCGTTCACCCTGGTGACCCTGCTCGACGACCCGGCCGCCGCCGACATCGCCGCCGAGGCCACCGAACCGGTCGCCACCGCCTGGGACCGGGCCGCCCGCGTCGGGCTGACCGACCGGCGGCTGCACGCGTCCGCACTGCGCTGCGTGACGGCGGCTGCCGAACGGGCACCGGCCGAGCTGGCGGAATCGATGCGGCGGCTGGTGTGTTCGGTCGAACAGGGACGCTGCCCGGCCGACGACTTCGCCGACCGGGTGATCCGCGACGGGATCGCATCCGCGGTCATCCAGATGGCCCGAGGGGAGCTGTGAGCGCACGCGAAACGCTGGCACGCGAACTGACCGCCGCCCGCGCCCGCACGCTGCGGTTGGTCGATCTCGACGACGCCGAACTCGTCCGTCAGTACCACCCGCTGATGAGCCCGCTGGTGTGGGACCTCGCGCACATCGGTCAGCAGGAGGAGCTGTGGCTGCTGCGTGACGGCGACCCGGACCGCCCGGGCCTGCTCGCTCCCGAGGTCGAGCGGCTCTACGACGCGTTCGTGCACCCCCGCAAGGTCCGCGGTCAACTGCCGCTGCTGTCCCCGACCGAGGCCCGCGCCTTCTGCCGCACGGTGCGCGACCGAGTGCTCGACCGCCTCGACCGGCTGCCCGACGACGATCCGGGGTTCACCTACGCGATGGTGGTCAGCCACGAACAGCAGCACGACGAGACCATGCTGCAGGCGCTCAACCTGCGCGAGGGCCCACCGCTACTGGACCGGGGCGCCCCACTGCCGCCGGGCCGGCCGGAGCTGGCCGGGCAGTCGGTGCTGATCCCCGGCGGCGAGTTCGTGCTCGGGGTCGATGCCGCCGACGAACCGTACTCGCTGGACAACGAACGCCCCGCCCACGTCGTCGACGTGCCCGCCTTCCGCATCGGCCGGGTCCCGGTCACCAACGCCGAGTGGCAGCGGTTCATCGACGACGGCGGCTACGACAACCCGCGCTGGTGGTCCGAGCCGGGCTGGGCGCACCGGCAGGAGGCCGGGCTGTGCCGGCCGATGTTCTGGAATCCCGACGGCACCCGCACCCGGTTCGGCCACGTCGAGCAGATCCCGCCCGACGAACCGGTCCAGCACGTCACCTACTACGAGGCCGAGGCCTACGCCGCCTGGGCGGGGGCGCGGCTGCCCACCGAGCTCGAATGGGAGAAGGCCTGCGCCTGGGACCCGGAGACCGGCACCCGGCGCCGCTACCCGTGGGGCTCGGCCGACCCCAGCCCGGCGCTGGCCAACCTCGGCGGGGACGCGCTGCGGCCGGCGCCGGTCGGTGCCTACCCGGCCGGCGCGTCGGCCTACGGCGTCGAGCAGATGCTCGGCGACGTGTGGGAGTGGACCACCTCGCCGCTGCGGCCCTGGCCCGGCTTCACCCCGATGATCTACGAGCGCTACTCGCAGCCGTTCTTCGGCGACGACTACAAGGTGCTGCGCGGCGGATCCTGGGCGGTCGCGCCGTCGATCCTGCGGCCCAGCTTCCGCAACTGGGACTTCCCGATCCGGCGGCAGATCTTCGCCGGCGTCCGGCTGGCCTGGGACGTCTGATGTGCCGACACCTCGGCTGGTTGGGCGAACCGGTGTCGGTGGCCTCGCTGGTGCTCGAGCCCGCCCACGGGCTGCTGGTGCAGTCGTATGCGCCGCGACGGCAGAGGCACGGCCTGCTCAACGCCGACGGGTGGGGGGTGGGCTTCTTCGACGGGGCGACCCCGCGCCGCTGGCGCAGCGCGTCCCCGCTGTGGGGCGACGCCTCGTTCGCCTCGGTCGCGCCCGCGCTGCGCAGCACATGCGTTGTGGCAGCGGTGCGTTCGGCCACCGTCGGTATGCCGATCGAAGCGTCGGCGTGCGCCCCGTTCAGCGACGGCCGCTGGCTGCTGTCACACAACGGGGTGGTCGACCGGGCGGTGCTGCCGCCGTCGGCCCGCGCCGAATCCACCACCGACAGCGCGCTGTTGGCCGCGCTGATCTTCGACCGCGGCCTCGACGCGCTCGCCGACACCCTGGCCGAGGTCGCCACGGCCGACCCCAACGCTCGGCTGAACATCCTGGCCGCCGACGGGTCCCGGCTGCTGGCGACCACCTGGGGCGACACCCTGTCGGTGCTGCGCCGCGACGACGGAGTGGTGCTGGCCAGCGAACCCTACGACGACGATCCGGCGTGGCGCGACATCCCCGACCGCCACCTCGTCACCGTGGACGACTCCGGCGTCCACCTGGTCCCGCTGAAAGGATCGCCATGACCTTCACGCTGTCGAACTACCTGTCGGCCGACTCGGCCGCGCAGGCGCTGCGCCGCGATGTGCTCGAAGGGCTGACCGCCACGCCGAAATCGCTTCCGCCCAAATGGTTCTACGACTCGGTGGGCAGCGAGTTGTTCGACCGGATCACCCGGCTGCCGGAGTACTACCCGACCCGCACCGAAGCGCGGATCCTCGCCGAGCGCTCGGCCGAGATCGCCGAGGCCACCCGCGCCGACAGCCTGGTCGAACTCGGCAGCGGCACCTCGGAGAAGACCCGCATGCTGCTCGACGCCCTGCGCGACGCCGGCACCCTGCGCCGGTTCATCCCGTTCGACGTCGACGCCGGGGTGCTGCGCGCCGCCGGAGCGGCAATCCAGACCGAATACCCCGGGATCGAAATCGACGCTGTCTGCGGGGATTTCGAGGAACATCTGGGCAAGATCCCGCGCAGCGGGCGGCGGCTGGTGGCGTTTTTGGGATCGACGATCGGCAACCTTACGCCCGGCCCGCGGGCGGAGTTCCTGGCCACCCTGGCCGACACCCTCAACCCCGGCGACGCGCTGCTGCTGGGCACCGACCTGGTCAAGGACACCGAGCGGCTGGTACGCGCCTACGACGACGCCGCCGGCGTCACCGCCGCGTTCAACCGCAACGTGCTCGCGGTGATCAACCGTGAACTCGGCGCGGACTTCGACCTCACCGCGTTCGAACACGTCGCGCGCTGGAACGCCGACGAGGAACGCATCGAGATGTGGCTGCGCTCCGCCCGGGCCCAGCGGGTGCACATCGCCGCGCTCGGCCTGACCGTCGACTTCGCCGCCGGGGAGGAGATGCTCACCGAGGTGTCGTGCAAGTTCCGGCCCGACAACGTGGCCGCCGAACTGGCCGACGCCGGTCTGCGCCGAACCCACTGGTGGACCGACCGGTCCGGTGACTTCGGCCTGGCGCTGGCGGTGAAATGAGCCTGGCCGACGAATGGCGCGCGGCGCGCCCCAAGGTCAGCGGCGTGCACGTCGACAGCGCTGCCTGCTCCCGCCAGAGCCACGCGGTCATCGACGCCGCCACCCGCCACGCCCACCACGAAGCCGAGGTGGGCGGCTACGTCGCCGCCGAAGCCGCCGCCGAACGGCTGGACGCGGGCCGGGCGGTGATCGCCGAGCTGACCGGGCTGGCCGCCGCCGACGTCATCTACACCACCAGCGCCAGCGACGCGCTCGACCGGCTGCTGTCCAGCTGGGCCGGTGAACGCACGCTCGCCTGCCTGCCCGGCGAGTTCGGGCCCAACCTGGCGGTCATGGCCGCCAACGGGTTCGAGGTGCGCCCGCTGCCCGTCGACGGCATCGGCCGGCTCGACGTCGACGCCGCCGCCCGCGCCCTGGCCGCCGACCCGCCGGCACTGGTGCATCTGACCGCGCTGGCCAGCCACCGCGGCATCGCCCAGCCCATCGGCGCGGCGACCGATGTGTGCCGAGACCTCGGCGTGCCGGTGGTCATCGACGCGGCGCAGGCGTTCGGGCACCTCGACTGCGCGCTCGCGCCGGATGCCGTCTACGGCACCTCGCGTAAATGGATCGCCGGTCCGCGCGGGGTCGGGTTCCTCGCCGTCAGCCCGGCGCTGACCCAGCGCCTGCGGCCACGGATCCCGCCGCCGGAGTGGGGCCTGGAGGCGCCGGTGCTGTCGCTGCTGGAACTGGGGGAGACGAACGTCGCTGCGCGGGTGGCTTTCTCGGTGGCACTCGACGAGTACGTGGCGTTCGGTCCGGCGCGGATTCGCGCCCGGCTCGCCGAGGTGGGCGCGCTGACGCGGCGCCGGTTGGCCGAGGTTCCGGGCTGGCGGGTGATCGAACCGATCGACGAACCGACCGCGATCACCACCATCGAGCCGCTCGGCGGCGCCGACCCGCAACGGGTACGCGCCGAGTTGATCGCCGAGCACGGCATCGTCACCACGTTCGCCGATGTGCACCGCGCCCCGTTCGAGCTGACCGCGCCGGTGCTGCGCATCTCCCCGCACGTCGACGTCACCGCCGCCGAACTCGATCAGGTCGCCGACGCGCTGGCCCGCTACCGGTGAGTGCTCACGGCCCGTCCCAGTTGTGCACGGGTTCATTGCTGTGCATGCGTTCGCAGTACAGCCGCAACATCTCGGCCAGCGCCTGCGGCCGCGTCATGCCGCGGTCCTGCAACGCGTGCACGGTCTCGACCTGCCACACCGCACCGGTGCGCCCGGTCTTGGCGCGTCCCTCGATCACCCCGAGATAGCGGTCGCGCACCTCGGCGGCCACCTCCCAGCGGCGCAACCCCTCGTCGGCCATCGGCAGCAGCTGCCGCAGCACCAGCTCGTCCGGGGTGACCTCGCCCAACCCCGGCCAGTACAGTCTGGCCGCGGTGCCCAGCCGGGCCGCTTCGACGAAATTGTGTTGCGCCGCAGCGAAAGTCATCTTCGTCCACAGCGGCCGCTCCTCCTCGCTCAAGGTACGCAGCGCGCCGTAGTAGAACGCGGCGTTGGCCATCATGTCCAGCACCGTCGGGCCGGCCGGCAGCACCCGGTTCTCCACCCGCAGATGCGGGCGGCCGTCCACCACGTCGTAGACCGGCCGGTTCCACCGGTAGATGGTGCCGTTGTGCAGCCGCAGCTCGGCCAGCTGCGGGGTGCGGCCCTCGGCGAGTTCCTTCGCCGGATCCTCGTCGGACAACTCCGGCAGCAGCGACGGGAAGTAGCGGACGTTCTCCTCGAACAGATCGAAGATCGAGGTGATCCAGCGCTCACCGAACCACACCCGCGGCCGCACCCCCTGCGTCTTGAGCTCGTCGGGGCGGGTGTCGGTGGCCTGGGTGAACAGCTCGATGCGGGTCTCGGCCCACAGCTGGTGGCCGAAGAAGTAGGGCGAGTTCGCGCCGATCGCCAGCTGCGGGCCGGCCAGCACCTGCGCGGCGTTCCAGTTGTCGGCGAACTTCGCCGGCGAGACCTGCAGATGCAGTTGCATGCTGGTGCACGCCGACTCCGGGGCGATCGACTCGGTCTGCAGCGTCAGCCGCTCCGGGCCGCCGATGTCGATCAGGATGTCCTCGCCGCGGGCGGTGAAGATCGAATCGTTGAGCGCCTGATAGCGCGCCGAATCGCTCATCCACCCGCCGGCCAGGTGCTCGGGCAGCAGCGTGGGCAGGATGCCGATCATCACGGTGTGCGCACCGTGCTCATTGGCCTTGGCCTCGGCGGCGTTGAGGCTGGCCCGCACGTCGGCCTCCAGTTCCAGCGCGGCGCGGCCCGGCAGCGGACGTGGCGGCACGTTGAACTCGATGTTGAACGCACCCAACTCGGTCTGGTAGGCGGGGTCGGCGATCGCGGCCAACACCTTCTGGTTCAACATCGCCGGCTGGTAGTCCTCGTCGACGAGGTTGCACTCGATCTCCATGCCGGTCAGCGGGCGCTCGAAATCGAAGCTGGACTGGCGCAGCATGGTCTCGAACACGTCGAGGCACTGCTGCACCTTGCGCCGGTACTCCCGGCGATGCGCCCCGCTGTAGTGCGTCGCCTTGACCTCATCGCCCACACCGACATTGTCGGGGCGGATCGGCGCCGCGGGGGTGACCACGGCGAAAATAATTCGGCGATCACTTTTCTCCTCCGTCGAACGTGTCCTTCGTGGACCTGGCGAGATCGATCGCGCTACGCGGTCATTGCGGGGAAGTCCGCTGGCCGGGTCTGTTGGGTGGGCCCGGTCGACGAGCGGCGATACTGACCCGGTGAGCCGCGCAGCGCCGGGTGAGGTGGACCAGGGCGGTCTGGAGCAGGTATCCACGAGCGACCGGGTCGCGTCGCTGACCGGGGTCCGCGCCGTCGCGGCACTGCTGGTGGTCGCCACCCACGCCGCATTCGGCACCGGCGCCTACAACCTCGGCTATCTCGGTCTGGTGTTCGCTCGGATGGAGATCGGCGTTGCGATCTTCTTCGTGCTGTCGGGATTCCTGCTGTTCGCTCCCTGGGTTCGCGCCGCGGCCGGCGGCGGCCCCGCGCCGCGACTGCGGCGCTACGCCCGCAACCGGGCCCGCCGGATCCTGCCCGCCTATCTGGTCACCGTGGTGGTGGTCTACCTGGTGTACGAATTCCGCGACGCCACACCCAATCCCGGGCACACCTGGGGCGGACTGCTGCGCAATCTCACGCTGACCCAGGTCTACGCCGACGACTACCTCACCGCCTATCTGCACCAGGGGCTGAGCCAGATGTGGAGCCTGGCGGTCGAGGTGGCGTTCTACGCCGTGCTGCCGCTGCTGGCCTGGTTGCTGCTGACGGTGTTGTGCCGGCGACGGTGGCGGCCGGGCCGGCTGCTGGCCGGCCTCGCGGCGCTGGCGGCCATCAGCCCGCTGTGGGTGGTGCTGCTGCACGGCACCGACTGGCTGCCGAGGCACGCGGGCTGGTGGTTACCGCATTATCTGATCTGGTTCATCGGCGGCATGATGCTTGCGGTGTTGGCGGTCAACGGGTTTCGCTGCTACGCCGTCGCGGTGCTGCCGGTGGCGATCGCCGCGTTCCTGGTGGTGGCCACGCCGATCGCCGGCACGACCGCGTCCGCGGCGCTGTCGATGAGCGAGGACCTGGCCAAGACCCTGTTGTTCGCGGTGGTGGCGACGCTGGTGGTGGCACCGCCCGCGCTGCGCGACACCGGCTGGTACACCCGGCTGCTGGCCAGCCGGCCGATGGTGTGGCTGGGCGAGATCTCCTACGAGATCTTCCTGCTGCACGTGGTGCTGATGGAGATCGTGATGGTCTCGGTGCTGCGCTGGCCGGTGTTCACCGGGTCGTGGGCCGGGCTGTTCGCGGCGACCCTGGCGGTCACGATTCCGGCCGCCTGGATGCTGCACCGGCTGACCCGTCCGCCGGTCTCCGGGTCGCGATGACCACCTGCGGGCCTAGCGGGGGCAGGTGGCGCACCCGCAGGGTGATCGTGGGATCGGCGTGCGCCGCCAGGGCCCGCAGCGCCGAGCGGCTGTAGCTGCGCAGCCCGGCGGCCAGCCCGTCGCGCACGAACCCCAGCACCGGTGTCAGCGGCGACAGCGCCGCGACCTGCAGCGCCGCAACCGGCGCCGGGGGCCGCGGCGGGTCGATGATCACCAGCTTGTCGGCCACCCGGGTGCCCTCGGCGAGCGCCTGCGCGGCGGCCGGCGGCGGCAACAGGTGAAACGACAGCGCCATCACCGCCAGGTCGAACTCGCCGTCGGCGGCGTCGATCGCGGTGGCGTCCATCGCCCGCACCTCGGCGCGGGGATGCCGCCCCAGTTCGCCGGCCGCCAGCGCCTCCACCGTGGCGTCGTCGAGGTCGGTCACCGTCACCCGGGCACCCGGATGCCAGTCGAGCAGCAGCCGCGACAGCGCACCGTCGCCGGCGTCGAGCTCGAGGATCAGCGGATCGGCCACCTCGGCGACCGCGTCGAGAACGATCGCGGCGAACCGCTCGGCGCCGGCCCCGACCCACTGCAGCGTCCGCAGCACGTTGCGCTTGCGCTCGGCCAGGCCGGGTCCGTCCGTGCCGCGGTCGAGGTAGCCGAACCGGCCCGGTTCCAGCAGCCGATCCAGGCAGGACACGTCCGGACCTCCGCGCGGCAGCCGGTCGATGTCCTTCGGGGCAATGTCGCCGAGTGTCCGGGCCATGTGGACCATGATGGACGATTGCAGGCCGTCCGGAGGGAGTGCGAATTGGCCGACTTCGTCGCCGCCATCGACCAGGGCACCACCAGCACCCGGTGCATGATCTTCGACCACAGCGGCCGGGAGATCGGCCGGCACCAGCTCGAGCACCAGCAGATCCTGCCCAGGGCCGGGTGGGTCGAGCACGACCCGGTGGAGATCTGGGAACGCACGGCCACCGTGATCAAGTCGGCGCTGAACAAGACCGACCTGACCGCCGGTGACCTGGCGGCGCTGGGCATCACCAACCAGCGCGAGACCACGCTGGTCTGGAACCGCAGAACGGGACGGCCGTACTACAACGCGATCGTCTGGCAGGACACCCGCACCGACCGGATCGCGGCGGCGCTCGACCGCGACGGCCGTGGCGAGGTGATCCGGCGCAAGGCCGGTCTGCCGCCCGCGACGTACTTCTCCGGCGGCAAGCTGCAGTGGATGCTGGAGAACGTCGACGGGCTGCGCCGCGACGCCGAGAACGGCGACGCGATCTTCGGCACCCCCGACAGCTGGGTGTTGTGGAACCTCACCGGCGGCACCCGCGGCGGCGTGCACGCGATCGACGTCACCAACGCCAGCCGCACCATGCTGATGAACCTCGAAACCCTGGACTGGGACGACGAACTGCTGTCGTTCTTCGACATCCCGCGGCAGATGCTGCCGGAGATCAGGCCCTCGTCGTACCCGCCGGCCTACGGCACCACCGTCGACGACGGTCCGGCATCGGGGCAGGTGCCGATCACCGCGATCCTCGGCGACCAGCAGGCCGCGATGGTCGGGCAGGTCTGCCTGAACGCCGGCGAGGCCAAGAACACTTACGGCACAGGGAATTTCCTGCTGCTCAACACCGGCGAGAAGATGGTCCGTTCGAAGAACGGGCTGCTCACCACCGTGTGCTACCAGTTCGCCGCCAAGGACGGCACTCCGGCGAAACCCGTTTACGCGCTGGAAGGCTCGATCGCGGTCACCGGATCGGCGGTGCAGTGGCTGCGCGACCAGCTCGGCATCATCAGCGGGGCCGCGCAGAGCGAGGCGCTGGCCCGGCAGGTCGAGGACAACGGCGGGGTGTACTTCGTCCCCGCGTTCTCGGGACTGTTCGCGCCGTACTGGCGTTCGGACGCCCGCGGGGCGATCGTCGGGCTGTCGCGCTACAACACCAACGCGCATCTGGCCCGCGCCACGCTGGAGGCGATCTGCTACCAGAGCCGCGACGTCGTCGAGGCCATGGAGGCCGACTCCGGGGTGCACCTGGAGGTGCTCAAGGTCGACGGCGGCATCACCGCCAACGATCTGTGCATGCAGATCCAGGCCGACGTCCTCGGCGTCGACGTGGTCAAACCGGTGGTGGCCGAGACCACCGCGCTCGGCGCGGCGTACGCGGCCGGGCTGGCGGTCGGATTCTGGGACGGCCCAGCCGATCTGCGCGCCAACTGGCAGGAGGACAAGCGCTGGACGCCGCAGTGGAGCGAACAGCAGCGCGAGGCCGCGTATGCGGGTTGGCGCAAGGCGGTGCAGCGCACCCTCGACTGGGTCGAGGTCGGCTGATCCGCCGGGGCCGCTAACGCGATGCCTCCGCCCCCACGGCGTCGAGCTCGGCTTTGACCTCGCCGTCGAGCGTGATGCCGGCGACGGCGGTGTTCTCCTCCAGATGCGCGATCGACGACGTGCCCGGAATCAGCAGCACGTTCGGCGCCACCGACAGCGTCCACGCCAGCGCGATCTGAGCCGGTGTGTGCCCGGAGCGCTGCGCCTCGCGAACCACCGCGGGGTGGCCCAGCACCGGGTTGACGGTGGTGAACGCCGAGCCGAGCGGGAAGAACGGCACGAACGCGATCCCGCGTTCGGCGCACGCCTCGAGCACCGGCTGCGAGGTGCGGTCGACGAGGTTGTAGGCGTTCTGCACGCACACGATATCGGTGTGGTCCAAGGCGATTCGCAGATGTTCCAGCGTGATGCTGCTCAACCCGATCCCGTCGATCAGCCCCTCGTCGCGGGCCTTGATCATCGCGGGGAGTTGCCGTTCGAACAGGTCGCGGTCCTCCAGCTGGGCGGGGACATCGGGGTCGGTGCCGAACACCCGCAGGTTCACCGCGGCGAGCCGGTCGGTGTCGAGCGTGCGCAGGTTCTCCTCGATCTGGGCGCGCAGCTGGTCGGGCTGCTGGGCCGGTAACCACTCGGCGTCGGGGCCGCGGGTGGCGCCGACCTTCGACACCAGCGCCAGATCCGGCGGATAGGGGTGCAGGGCTTCGCGGATCAGCTCGTTGGCAATGTTCGGGCCGTAGAACTGCGAGGTGTCGATGTGGTTGATGCCCAGTTCGATCGCCCGGCGGAGCACCGCGAGAACCTGTTGACGGTCCCGCGGCGGGCCGAAGACGCCCGGACCGGGCAGCTGCATCGCGCCGAACCCGACACGCCCGACCTGGTGGTTGCCGAGGGGGAAGGTGTGCATGGCTCCTGCCTATACGCAGCTGCCCGGCTCCTGCCCGAAGTTCATAGGAAATTCATATCGATCAGTCGGACTCGCCGAGGATCCGGTAGATCTCCCGGCGGGCGGTGTCGATGGCGCCGACGATGCGTTCGAGTTGTTCACCGGTGGCGGCGTAGCCGGCCTGCGCGACCGCGGTCATCAACTGCGCCACCGCGGTGCTCAGCCCGGCGTGTCCGGCCGCGGTTTCGTCGGAGCCGTCGGAGGTGTGCTCCCACGGCGGTGCCGCGATCTTCTCGGCGACCGCCCGGCCCTCCTCGGTGAGCTCGAAAAGCTTTCTACTGCCGTCGCTTTCGGCTGCGCGAACCAGGCCCTCGTCTTCGAGCAGCTGCAGAGTCGGGTAGACCGACCCCGGGCTGGGCCGCCAGGTGCCGCCGCTGCGCTCGGTGATCTCCTGGATCATCTCGTAGCCGTGCATCGGGCGTTCGGCGAGCAGGGTCAGAATCGCCGCCCGCACATCGCCGCGGCGGCGAGCCCGGCCCCGCCGGCCCGGCGGGCCCCAGAACCGGCCGGGACCGAATCCGCCGGGACCGAATCCACCGGGACCGACGTTGAACTCGAAGAACCCGGGGCCGAACGGTCCATGACCGTGCGGCCCGCGCGGGCCCCGGTGGTGTTCGCGCAGGGCACGTCGGGCACGGGGCCCGAACGGGCCGGTGAGCGGGATGAAACCGAGCGTTCCGGGCGGGGGGAAGGCCCCGGAGAACGGGCCGGAGAACGGGCCGGTGAACGGGTGGGGCATGGCGGCCTCCTGTCGCATCGACGATAGGTCGACGATATATCGGGATCTATCGTCGATGCAACGTTTAGTGGGAACGGGCGGTTGGCCACCCCTCGTGGTCACCCCGCCCATTTCGCCGCCCGGTTCGCGCCGCCCTCACCGGTAGGAGCACCGAGGGCGGGTGACTCTTACACTTTTTCGGCCGGATTCCCGGCCGGGTCCGCTCCCCGGCCGACGTCGCCCCGGTCCAGCACCCAGCGCGCCCAGTCGGCCTGCATCGCGTTGGCCCGCAGCCCGTACTCCAGCACGGCCCGTGCGTAGAACGCCGCGGCGTCGCCGTCCCATCGATGTGCGTCGCGCACCGCGGTGAGCCGCTGCACCTCGGCGTCGGCCTGTTCGGCCAGCGCGGTCAGGTAGGCGCGAGCCTGGTCGCGGCCGAGTTCACCGAGCAAGAACACCCGCAGCAGCGGTGCACTGCGAAACGGCGGATCGTCCTGCGGGTTGAGCAGCCAGCGGCGCAACTCGTCACGGCCGGCGGTGGTGATCCGGTACTCCTTGCGCCCCCGCGGCCCGACGGCGCACACCTCGATCAGCCCCGCGTCGGCGAGCCGGTTGAGTTCGCCGTACAGCTGGCTCTGGGTGGCCGACCACACGTTGGCCAGGCTGTCCTGGAATTGCCGCAGCAAGTCGTAGCCGCTGGCCGGACGCCGGGCGAGCAGGCCCAACGCGGCCATCCGCAGACTCATACCGTGATGATATTCCAGTATTGACATGTCAATAGCGACATGTCAGCGTGGGGCGTAATCAGTCGTGAGGAGTGCCCCATGACCCAGACCGACGACCAGGCCACCGGCGAGGCCGAACCGTTCTTCCGCCGCGGCAATTACGCCCCGGTCCCCGACGAGATCAGCGCCGACGAGCTGCCCGTCGACGGGGCCATCCCCACCGAACTGCACGGCTGGTATCTGCGCAACGGGCCGAACCGCGCCGGCCCACCGACCACTGGTTCGTCGGCGACGGGATGATCCACGGTGTCCACCTCGAGGGCGGCCGGGCCCGCTGGTACCGAAACCGCTGGGTCCGCACCGACAGCTTCGACAACGACTTCCCGGTGTACAACCCCGACGGCACCCGCAACCTGCGGTCCAGCGTGGCCAACACCCACGTCATCAACCACGCCGGCAGGACGCTCGCGCTGGTGGAATCGTCACTGCCCTACGAGATCACCACCGAACTGAAGACCGTCGGCGCCTACGACTTCAACGGCCGGCTGACCGATTCGATGACCGCGCACCCGAAGATCTGCCCGGTCACCGGCGAACTCCACTTCTTCGGTTACGGAAGCATTTTCAAACCGCATGTGACCTATCACCGGGCCGACGCCAACGGCGAGTTGACCATCAACCGGCCGGTGGACGTCCCGGCGCTGACAATGATGCATGACTTCGCGCTCACCGCCGGGCACGTCCTCTTCCTGGACCTGCCCATCGTGTTCAACCTCGACATCGCGATCAAGGGCGAGGGGATGCCGTACCGGTGGGACGACGATTACGGGGCCCGGCTCGGCGTGCTGCGCCGCGACGACCCGTTCGGCGAGATCCGATGGTTCGACATCGAACCGTGCTACGTGTTCCATGTCGCCAACGCCTACGACGACGCGGATTCGATTGTGCTGCAGGCGGTTCGTTATCCCGAGCTGTGGCGCGACAACAGCGGGTTCGACGCCGTCGGGGTGCTGTGGAGCTGGACGATCGATCTGCGGACCGGCACGGTCACCGAACGCCAGCTCGATGACCGCGACATCGAGTTCCCCCGGATCGACGACCGCCGGGCGGGTCTGCCGGCGCGGTACGCGGTGGCGGTGGGCGGCAACCGGCTGATCCGCTACGACCTGAACACCGGGGCCGGTGTCGAGCATCGATTCGGCAGCGCGGAATCGCCCGGCGGCCCAGGGGAATTCGTGTTCGTGCCGTCGGTATCGGGCCCCGCCGACGAGAGCAGCGGCTGGTATCTCGGCTACGTCTACGACCCGGCCCGCGACGGAAGCGACCTGGTCATCCTCGATGCCGCCGACTTCACCGGCGAGCCGGTGGCACGCGTGCGGCTGCCACGCCGAGTACCGTACGGCTTCCACGGCAACTGGATTCCCGCCTGAGCGTCAGTCCGGCGGTGTGAAACCGTCGCTGGGCTTCGTCGCGGGCGCCGGTTCGGAGGGTGGCCCAGCGGGCGGCGGTGCGGGTGAGGATGCGGGTGGGGGATAGCCGCCGACCGGCCAGGACGCCGTTGGATAGCCGGCCGGCGGCGGGCCGGGTACCGGCTGAGGAAACGCGGGGGCCGGCTGGGGATACGCCGGTGGCGCCTGCTGCTGCAGCCGCGCCAGTTCGCGCCGATGCCGCTCGGCCAGCACCGCCGCCAACACCAACTGCGGCGGGGCGCCCGGCGGAGGCGGCGGTGAGATCTGCGCGACCACCTCGGTGGCGATCCGGTGGGCCATCTCGTCGCGCAGCCGCGGCTCCAACTGGCTGCTGCGGGCGAGGAATTGCCGCGCCAGCTCGGCCGTCTCGGTGCGCAGCCCCGACAGCTGCAGCGACGACGCCCACCAGGCCAGCTGCGGGGGCATCGGCGGCGGTGCGGCGAGTTGCGGCACGCGTTCGCTGATCACCACCGTCCCGGCGAAGATGTCGCCGAGCCGCTTGCCCTTCGGGGAGGCCAGACTGCACAGCACCGCGGGCCCGCCGACCAGCATGTAGATCTCGACGTACCCGGCCAGCGCGCGAAACAGCGCCTGGCGGAACCGCTCCGGGCTGCCGTCGTCGGACACCACCCGCAGCCCCAGCGCCATCTTGCCCAGCGTCCGGCCCCGCGTGACGGTCTCGAAGATCAGCGGATAGCCCACCGCCACCAGGACCGTGAACAACAGCAGCACCGCCACCGAAGCCGCCTCGTCCAGCGACGTCAGCGTGAGCGACCACAGCGCCACCGCGACGACGTAGCCGATCAGCACGACGGTGATGTCGATGATCGCCGACACGGCGCGCACCGGCAGCTGGGCGATCTGCACATCGAGCACCACCGCATCGCCGGTCACCACGGGTTCATGCGGGCGAGCCATAGCAGCCCACGCTACTAGGATCGCGGCCGTGGATGTCGACGCGTTCGTCCTGGCGCACCGCCCGACCTGGGACCGGCTGGAGTATCTGGTCAAGCGGCGCCGGCATCTGACGGGCGCGGAGATCGACGAGCTGGTCGACCTGTATCAGCGGGTGTCGACGCACCTGTCGATGGTGCGCAGCGCCGGCGGCGATCCGGTGGTGGTCGGCCGGCTGTCGGGGCTGGTGGCGCGGGCTCGATCGGCGGTGACCGGCGCCCACGCGCCGCTGTGGAGTGAGTTCCGCCGGTTCTGGACGGTGTCGTTCCCGGTGGTGGCCTACCGGGCCTGGCGGTGGTGGCTGGGCACGGCGATCGCGTTCCTGTTCGTCAGCGTGCTGCTGGCGGTCTGGGTGGCGAGCAGCCCCGACGTACGCGACGCGCTCGCCACTCCCGGCGAGATCGAACGACTGGTCAACCACGATTTCGCGGACTACTACAGCGAGCATCCGGCCGCGTCGTTCGCCGCACAGGTCTGGCTGAACAACGCCTGGGTGGCCGCGCAGTGCATAGCGTTCGCGGTGCTGCTCGGCGTGCCGATCCCGTATGTGTTGCTGCAGAACGCGTTGAACGTCGGGGTGATCGCCGGCTTCATGTTCAGCGCCGGCAAGGGCGATGTGTTCCTCGGGCTGATCACCCCGCACGGGCTGATCGAGCTGACCGCGGTGTTCCTCGCGGCCGCGGTCGGGATGCGGCTCGGCTGGACCGTGGTGTCGCCGGGGGAGCGGCCCCGAGGCCAGGTGCTCGCCGAACAGGGCCGGGCGGTGGTGTCGGCCGCGATCGGCATCGCCGCGGTGCTGGCGGTGGCCGCGCTGATCGAAGCGCTCGTGACCCCGTCGCCGCTACCGACCTTCATGCGGATCGCGATCGGTCTGGCCGCCGAGGTCGCGTTCCTGGCCTACGTGTACCACTTCGGCCGGAAAGCGGTGGCGGCCAACGAAACCGGCGACATCAGCGACGCGCCGGACGTGGTGCCCACCCGCTAGAGCCGCCCGGTGGCCTTGAGCGCCAGATAGTGGTCGGCCAGCGCCGGCGCCAGCTCCTCCGGCGGGGCGTCCACCACGTCCACCCCGGCGCGGCGCAGCCGCGCGGCCATCGCCCGGCGGTCGTTGCGGGTCCGCTCCGCCGCGGCGGCGTCATAGACCTGCGGGGCGTCGGCTCGCCCGGCCGCCAGCTGATCCACCCGCGGATCGGCCACTGCCGCCAGCAACACCTGGTGTTTGGCGGTCAGCCGCGGCAACACCGGCATCAACCCCTCGTCCAGCGCCGACGGGTTGAGGTCGGTGAGCAGCACCACCAACGCGCGGCGGCGCACCCGGCGCTGGACGGCCGCGATCATCGCCCGCGCATCGGATTCCACCAGTGCGGGCTCCAGCGGAGCCATCGCCGCGACCAGCTGGGCGAGCAGCTCGCTGCGCCCGGCGTTGAACACCGCGGCGCGGGTGATGCGGTCGTGTGCGAGGAAGTCGACCCGGTCGCCGGCCCGGGAGGCCAGCGCGGCCAACAACAGCGCGGCGTCCATCGACCAGTCCAGCCGGGGCCACCCGTTGGGGTCGGTGGCGGTCGGGTCCACCCCGACCCGGCCGGCCGAGGTGCGCCCGGTGTCGAGCACGATCACCACCCGGCGGTCGCGTTCCGGCCGCCACGTGCGCACCAGCACGTCGGCCCGCCGCGCGGAGGCGCGCCAGTCGATGGAGCGGACGTCGTCACCGATGACGTACTCGCGCAGCGAGTCGAACTCGGTGCCCTGACCCCGGACCAACGCCGGCGTATTGCCTTCCAGCTCACGCAGTTTCGCCAACCGGGCGGGCAGATGCTTGCGGGACAGGAACGGCGGCAGGATCCGCACCGTGCCGGGCACCGCATGCGAGCGCTGCCGGCCCGCCAGCCCGAGCGGCCCGATCGAGCGGATGGTCACCTGGGCGGAACGCTGATCGCCGCGGCGCACCGGACGCAGCGTGGTGGTGAGCCGAACATGTTGTGCCGGTGCGATCTTCACCTCGTGCCGGTTCGGTTCGGCGCGTCCGCTGGGCGGCCAGGCGTCGCGGACCAACCCGACCAACGTCCGGCGCCCGGTGTTGCGCACCGTCAACTCGGTGGTGACCGGCTGACCCAGGCGTGCGGTCTCCTCACCGGTGCGGGTGAGCGCCACCTGGCGCGGGTCGCCGGCCAGCGCGACGTCGACGATCACCGCGGTCAGCAGGATCGCCGACAGCACCGCGAACGTGGTCGCCGGCCACGGCGAGAACGCCACCGGCAGCACGAAGATCAGCGCCGCCAGGCCGGCCCGGCCGGTGAGGACCACTATCGGGGCACCGGGACGGCGGCCAGGATGCCGTCCAGCACACCGTCCGGGGTCGCGCCTTCCAACTCCGCCTCCGGGCGCAGCTGGATGCGGTGCCGCAGAGTGGAGCGGGCCATCGCCTTGACGTCGTCGGGCGTCACGTAGGGGCGCCCGGACAACCACGCCCAGCATCGCGACGTGGCCAGCAGCGCGGTGGCGCCGCGCGGCGACACGCCCAGCTGCAGCGACGGCGAATACCTTGTCGCGCCGACGATGTCGACGATGTAGCCCAGCACCTCGTCGGCCACGTGCACCTGCTGTACGGCCTTGCGGCCGGCCGCCAGGTCCTCGGGCCCGGCGACCGGCTGTACCGCGGACAGATCGCGCGGGTCGAACCCCTGCGCGTGCCGGGCCAGGATCGCGATCTCCTGCTCCCGCGGCGGCAGCGGCACATTGAGCTTGAGCAGAAACCGGTCCAGCTGCGCCTCGGGCAACTGGTAGGTGCCCTCGTACTCGATCGGGTTCTGGGTCGCCACGACGATGAACGGATCGGGCAGCGGCCGCGCCTCGCCCTCGACGCTGACCTGGCGTTCCTCCATCGCCTCCAGCAGTGCGGCCTGCGTCTTCGGCGGGGTGCGGTTGATCTCGTCGGCCAACAGCAGGTTGGTGAACACCGGCCCGGGCCGGAACTCGAACTCGGCGGTGCGGGCGTCGTACACCAGCGAGCCGGTGACGTCGCCGGGCATCAGGTCCGGGGTGAACTGCAGCCGCTTGAACTCCAGCTGCAGCGCGGCGGCCAGGCTGCGCACCAGCAGGGTCTTGGCGACCCCGGGCACCCCTTCGAGCAGCACGTGGCCGCGGCACAGCAGCGCGATCACCAGACCGCTGATCACGGCGTCCTGTCCGACGACGGCCTTGGCGATCTCGGTGCGCAGCGCCAGCAGGGCGGTGCGCGCCGCATCCGCGGCCGCGGTGTCGTTTGCCGGTGGCTGAGTCACGAGTGGGCGACCTGCCTTTCTATGTCGTCGAGGGCGTGAGCGAGGTGGACCAGGGCGTCATCGCTGTCCGGCGGGGGGCCGTACAGCAGCTGCGCGACCTCCGGCGGCTGCCGGCCGCAGCGCCCGGCGATCGCCGCGGCGACGGTCGCCGGGGGCGCCCCGGCCGACAGACCGAGCCGGGGCAGCAGCCGCTGCAGCGCCGCGGTGCGCAGCGCGTCGGCGGCGCGGTCGCGGGCGCGCCGGGACCGGTAGAGCCGGCCGCGGCCCTCCACCGTCTCCGAGGCGCGTACCACGACCGGCAGCCGCTCGGCGACCAGCGGCCCGAGCCGGCGGCCCTGCCACAGCGCCAGCAGCACGACCGCGACCATCAGCTGCAGCACGATCCAGGGCAGCTGGGGCGGCAGCAGATCCCCGATCTCGGTGCCGGCGTCGGGGTTGCTCTCCCGGTGCTGCGGCGCGTACCAGATCAGCCGGGGATCGGTGCCCGCGAGGTTCATCGCCAGCGCGGCATTGCCCTCGGCGAGCAGCCCGTCGTTGGTGAGGAAGTCGACGGCGCCGACAACGGTGACGGTGCGCCCGGTGCTGTCGGTGTAGCGCACCAGCGCGCCCTTGTAGCAGCTGGTCACCGGATAGGGCCCGGCGTCTTCGTAGGTGGTGCTGAGGCCCAGGTCGACCTCGCCGGCGCGGGTCGCCTCGCGCAGGTCGCACCCGGGCTCGGCGCCGCCGAACCGCAACGTGCCGGCCTCGCGCACGCCGGGCGCGAGTGCCTCGAGGGTCCGCGTGGTCGGCAGCACCAGCAGCCGGTCACCGGGCAGCCCGGCCATCCGGCGCAACACGTCGTCGTCGATCCGGTGGAACGTCGGCAACACCGCGATCAGGGCGTCGGGCCGGGCGTGACGTTCGACGGTCGCGAAGTCGGGAGCCTCGATGACCTCCACCCCGCGGTCGCGCAGCAGCGTCACCAGGGCGCGCGTCCCGTCCCGGGATGTCGAGGTGGGGTCCAGCGGTTGACCCGGCCGCGGGGTGGTCAGGTAGGTCGACAGGGCGGCGACGCCGATGATCGCCGCCACCGCCAGCACTACCCAGCCGACGGTGCCCAGCCGCCGCGACCGGGTGGCCGATGGCGGTGCGGGGCTCTGCTCCGGGGCCGGGGCGGGGTTGTCCGCGACGGTCATCGCACCTCCGCCCAGCCGCTGGTGGCCGGCGGGGCGGTCGTCGCCGCGGCCACCGGGTGGGGTTGTGAGCGCAGGTGGTCGTCGAGGGCGACGACGCGCCGGTAGTCCTGCGGGCTCGCGGGTCGATCCCCGTACGTGATGTCGTTGAATATTGTTGCCGCGGTATCGAATTCGTCGGCAAGCTGGGGGAACACGCGACCGGTGTCGGCAGCGAGCTCGGTGGCGGTGCGGCCCGGGATCGGCTGCAGGACTCCGGTCTCCTCGAGGTGGCGGGCGACCGCGCGCAGCCGGTGGCGGATCGCGGGGCCGAACTGACCCTCGGCGGCGTACCGTTCGGCGGCGGCGCGGTGTTCGGCCGAGGACAGCTCCCGGTCGCCGAACAGCACCGCGTCGCCGGCCCGCTGGGTGTGCATGGTGCGGCGGGCGATCCGCACCGCGGTCACCACAGCGAGGACCACCAGGATCGCCCCCACCGTCAGGGTGAACCAGCCGCCCGGCACCGTGGAGCCCGCACGTGCGATGCGGGAGATGAGGTCGTCTATCCACTCCAACACGTAGTCGCCTGCCGACGGTTTGGCGTAGATGGGCCGCTGCAGTTCGTTCTCCGCGGCATCGCGCGCCGTGTCCCGGTCGATGTCTATGGTCGCCACGATCAGATTCGTTGGGTCAGCCACAGGTCGTCGGTGGGGTCTGCGGTTGTCGTTGCCGGCGAGGGCGTCTCGGCCGGGGGGATCGGCCCGCCGGTCCGGGCGCCGGTCTGCAGCGCCAGGTCGAACGCCTCACCGCGGATCCGGCGATCGGTGTACAGCAGCACCAGCGCACCGGCGGCGAACGGCGCGGTGATGATCTGGCCAACCACACTGCCGATCGTCACCACCACCATCGCGGCGAGCACCAGGGCGAGCGAGTTGCCGGCCAGCAGCATGAGCTGCCCGACGACGCTGAACGGGACCGACACCGCGCCGGCGACCAGGGTGATCACCACGATGATCAGGGCCCGGATGCCGAGCACCCGCCAGAAGTCCGGCTTCACCAGCGCATAGGACCGTTCGATGGCGGTCAGGATGCCGCGGCGCTCCAACACGATCACGGGTGGGGCGAAGCTCAGGATCGTCGACAGGTAGATCAGCCCAGCCAGCACCCCGAGACCGATGGGGGCGCCGATGACCACCGCGGCGGCGGCGCCGGCCGCGAAGTTGATCCACACCAGCAGCACGACGTACAGCACGACCACCAGCGTCAGGCCGAGGGTCTCCAGGAAGGCGTAGCCGATCAGCGCGCCCAACCGGCCTTTGACGCGCTGCCACGCCTGGTCGATGGAGATGGTGCCGCCGAACACCGCCCGGCCGACGACGACGGTCAGCATGCCGTTCAGCACGGTGGCCGCCAGCCAGGTGGTCAGGAAACCGACCGCGGTCGACGCGATCGTGGTGCTGATCGCGCCGCCGGAGATCGGTGGGCCAGGGTTGGGGACCAGCGTGCCGGTGGCCGCGAGCGGGCCGACCGTGAACAGCAGGTTCAACAACTCCGAGATGACCACGACGATGGTGGTCAGCCCCAGGGTGGCCTTCGCGTTTCCGCGGATGTAGGCGACCGCGCCGTTGAAGATGTCGGACAGGGTGAGGGGCCGCAGCGGGATGACACCCGGTTTGAGCGCGGCCGGCGGCCCGCCGACTCCGCCCGGCGGTCCGTATCCGTAGGAGGGAGCCGGCCAGCCGGGACCGGGCGGCCCGTAACCCGGCGCCCCGTACCCGGGCGGCGGATATCCGGGCCCGGCTGCGGCGTACCCCGGTGGGGGGAAACCGGGTGCGGCGTACCCCGGTGGGGGATAGCCGGGTGCCGCCCCGTAGCCGGGTGGTGGCGGGTATCCGGGCGGCGGACCGGCCGATCCCGGTCCGCCGGCCTGGTAACTCATGGTTCCTATCCTGTCGATCCGCCCCGGAATTGACAAACAGCCTCATGGGCCGCCTGATCGGACGCGGTGTGTGATCGCCGCAGGCCACCCTGCGAACCCGGGCCGGGTGTGGCCCCGGCCGCCGACGGGTACTCCGAGCTCATGGCCCGTATCGGCTACACCCTGCTCACCGAGCAGAGCGGCCCCAAACAGCTTGTGCGCTACGCCGTTTCGGCCGAGCGCGCCGGATTCGACTTCGAGGTCTGCTCCGACCACTACTTCCCGTGGTTGTCGGCGCAGGGGCACGCACCCTACGCCTGGTCGGTACTCGGCGCGGTCGCTCACGCGACCGACCGCGTCGAACTGTTCACCTACGTGACCTGCCCGACGATGCGGTACCACCCCGCGGTCGTCGCACAGAAGGCCGCCACCCTGCAGATCCTTGCCGACGGCCGGTTCACCCTGGGCCTCGGTACCGGCGAGAACCTCAACGAGCACGTCGTCGGCAAGCGGTGGCCCACGGTGACCCGCCGCCAGGAGATGCTGCGGGAAGCCATCCAGATCATCCGGGAACTGTTCACCGGCGACCTTGTGGACTGGAAGGGCGAGCACTTCGAGGTCGACTCCGCGCGTCTGTGGGACCTGCCCGACACGCCGGTGGCCATCGCCACCGCCGTGTCCGGCGACCGCTCGGTCGAGATGTTCGCGCCGCTGTCGGACCACCTGATCGCGGTCGAACCGAACCGCGACCTCGTCGCCTCCTGGCATGAGACCAGGCGCGCCACCGGATTACCGGGGCAGGTTCGGGTAATCGGACAGCTCCCCATCTGCTGGGACCCCGACCGCGACACTGCGGTGCGGCGCGCGCACGAACAGTTCCGCTGGTTCGGCGGCGGGTGGGCGGTCAACTCGGACCTGCCCACCACCGCCGGATTCGACGGCGCCACCCGCTACGTCCGCCCCGAGGACGTCGCCGCCTCCATCCCCTGCGGACCGGATCTGGACGCGATCGTCGACGCGGTCGGCGCCTACCGCGAGGCGGGCTTCACCGACATCGCGTTGGTGCAGATCGGCGACGAGCACCAGGAGCGGTTCCTGGCCGAGGCCGCCGAACCGCTGCTGGACAAGCTCCGCGCCGGCTGAGACCCCCAACCGATCAACGAGAAAGGACGTGCGCATGCCTCGAGGAAAAGGCATCTACGACAACGAGACCGACGACCGCGACGAGCCGCGCGGGGGCCGGCCGGGACCGAAGGACACCGGTCGTGAGGGCGGCATGGCGACCCGTGAGATCGCGCCCGATGTGGCCGAGCCCGGCGAAGAGCCGACGGCCTGATCACGGGCGCCCTGACTGCCGGGCGCCGGTGATTCCTGGGCGCCGGTGATTACTGGGCGCCGCGGCCCTCACGGCTGCGGCGGTAGGCGGCCCGCCGGAAATCGGCGAGCCAGCCGGGCGCCAACCGCACCTCGTCGTGGGTGTGCAGAACCGGGTCGAAGGCGATGTCGTCGCTGCTGGGGTCGACGTGCTGCAGCCGCAACCGCGCCAGCGGCCGGAACTCGCCCCACCCCGAAGCCTGTTCGACAGTGAAATCCATTCCGCGCGTCTCTATTTCGGTCCGCACGGCGTCCAGGTCCAGCCCACCGGAGAACGAGCTGGTCAGCGTCGCACGCACCCACCACAGGCCGCCGCGGTGACGCAGCGGCATCAGGCTCGAGAACGTCGCCGCCGCGAACGAGGTGGCCGGCGCCAGCAGGAACCGGGTGCCGGCCAGCGTCGACGCCAGCAGCACATCCCACGGGCCGCAGGAACTCAGGTCCCCCGGGCGGCGGAATCCGCCAGGCCAGCCCGGCGACGTCGGGAATGCCCCCGGGCACCCCGACCCCCTTGGACACCCGCGCGACGACGCGCGAGGACTGCATCGGCAGTCCCTCGCCCTCGAAAGCGGTGCGGACGAGCTCGCCGTTGGCGAGCGCGCCGCTGGGGTGAAAGAGCCGGCGGTGCCGCAGCGCGGCGCCGAACCGGACCGGCAGGGCGGCGAGATCGGAGGCGTACACGGGTGTGGGGTGCCCGCCCGGCAGGCACGCAAACCGCCGCCGAGCGGTTTAACGCGCACCGACGGGGGCATCTAAAGCGCAGTGCTGCGACGACGCAGCGAAGCTTGTCGAAAGGCCGATGTGTGACCACCGCTTACTCCGAGGCGCGACATTCCGGATACGCCGGTACGCGCGAACCACTGACTGCCAGCCGGGGCGTCTACGCCCCGCAGGAGGACTCCCGGTTCCTCATCGAGGTGATGGACAAGACCGGCCTGGCCGCCGGCCGCCGGGTCGCGGACCTGTGCACGGGCAGCGGGGTGGTGGCGATCGCCGCCTACCGCCAGGGGGCTTGCGAGGTGAACGCGTTCGACATCTGTCCCGCCGCCGTGCACTGCGCCCGCAAGAACGCCGCCGCCACCGGCGCCGAGGTGGCGGTCCATCTCGGCTCATGGGCGCGCGCCGCCGAGTTCGGCGGCTACGACCTGGTGGTGTGCAATCCGCCGTACGTGCCGCACGACCCGGACGCCGACTTCGATCCGCTGCCGCCCGAGGTCGGGCCGGCGCGGGCCTGGGACGCCGGCTACGACGGCCGGCAGGTGCTCGACCCGCTGTGCGAGCAGGTGTCGGATCTGCTCGCCCCGGGCGGCACGCTGCTGGTGGTGCAGTCCGAGTTCGCCGTTCCCCGGCAGACCCTGGCCGGGCTGGCCGCCGCGGGGCTGGACGCGCAGAGCGTGGGCTACCGGTGGATCCCGTTCGGCCCGGTGCTCACGTCGCGGGCCCGCTGGCTGGAGGACACCGGACGGTTGGAGCCGGGCCGGCGCGAGGAGGAACTCGTGGTGATCCGGGCGGACAAGGCATGACACCGGACCGCGCCGCGCGGATCGTGCGGGTGGTGCCCGGTGGGCCGGTGATGGTGCAGGGCCCGGTGCGGATCGAGTTGCCCGACGGCAGCACCGTCGAGTCCGACCGGTTCATGGTCGCGATCTGCGCCTGCCGGCGCTCCCGGACCTACCCGTTGTGCGACACCAGCCACCGCTGCCGAACGCGTCGCAACGCCCGGGACAGCCAGGAACCCCAGAGCAGCCAGAACCCCCAGAGCAGCCAGGACCCCCAGAGCAGCCAGAACCCCCAGAGCAGCCAGGACCCCCAGAGCAGCCAGAACCCCGCGCAGACCGCGCCGCGCTAGCGGCTGGCTTGCTCGCCGGCTCAGCGCAGCGACGAGCGTCCCGCCGTCCAGCAGGCCATCAGGTGATCGGCCAACCGGTCCTCGACCAGCGCGTGCGCCCGGATCCCGAACACCACATCGGCGTCCAGTTGCGGCTCGCGCGCCACCAGGTCGCCGACCACATCGGTGCGCACCACCTGCTCGTGTACCGCGTCGGCCACCACGTGCTCGCGATAGAACACCGCGCAGGCCTGCGGCGCCCCCATCCGTTCCAGTGCCTCCACCAGCCGGCGCGAGCCGGGCGAGGAGGTGATCTCGGTGGAGGCGAAGTGACCGATGGCCGCCCCGCGCAGATCGCGGTGCAGCCCGAACAGCGACATCAGGTTCACCGGCGCCAGCGCCTCGGCGGGCACCTCGTTCAGATAGGCCAGGTAGCCGGCGTCCAGACCGGCGGCGACCATCAGGTCGGCGAACAACTGCTGATGCAGCGCATCGGCGCGGCCACCACCGAACTCGTCGAACTCCACCGCGACGAACGCCGCCTTGGCCAGCCCCATCAGGCGCGGGATCTGGAACGCGTGGGGGTCACCCTCCTTGAGGTGATACAGCGAGCGATGCACGAAGTACTCGCGCATCTGCTCCCAGGTGCCCCGGTCACGCAGGTAGTACGACGGGCCGTCGCCGTCGACCGGTTCGACCGAGATCCGCTCCATCTCGTCGGCGGCGCTGGTGTCGATGTCGCCGACGTCGCGGCGCACCGCGGACAGGAACGCGTCCTCGAGCCGGCCGCGGATGTGCAGCAGCATCGGGCTCCACTCCCACCGCGGGTCGACACCGCGGAACCCGCGGTAGTGCAGCTCGTAGCAGACATAGAGCGCAAGCTGCAGGTCCAGACCGTACGGGTCGGCGTCGGCGACCGGGATGTCGACCGGCCGGCTGTGCAGTGTCGGCCGGCGCTGCACCATGTCGAGGACGGCGGCCGACACGGGGCCGACAGCCTGCGGCAGGGCGGGTTCGACATAAGTTGATGCCAACGTCACGGCCCCATGATTCCCGGCATTCGAGCCGGTCAAACGATTTCGGACGATTCGCCTCCCGCACGGCGGCCCGCGCCGCGACGACCGGCACAGCGGCCGCGGTTGGCCTGGCATACCGGAAAAGATGGGGAAACCCCTGATATCGGATTCGCCGCGAGCGGGCTAGCGTTCTCCGCGGGAAGGTGATCGCCCACCCTGATCACCAGGCTTGATCCGCCAGGGCCCCGAGGGGGAGGGTCGCGGGGGATGGCGGGTTGAGCCACCCCATACCAATCCGGACGGGACTCGCGGGAGGTGAGTCCCGTCCACTCGTTTTCGGGGCCTCGTGTGCGGAGCCCACGGCTTCGGCGGAGCGGCACCCAGATGCGACAGTGCCCGCCTGCTGAGTACAGGCGGGCACTCGACTGTCGGGGTGACTGGATTTGAACCAGCGACCTCTTCGTCCCGAACGAAGCGCGCTACCAAGCTGCGCCACACCCCGTTGAGAGCGGCAACAGCGTATCGCACCGACGGGGTGCGACACCAAACGGCTCCCCTGCGGGTGTCGCGAGGGGCGTGGCTGTGCTGGGATTTCGGGCGTCGGCCGCGACACACGTCACAGCGGGAAGCCAGGGACTGTCGGCGCTGTTGTCCAAGATGACAGTGATCTCAGGCGAGGTGAGGCAAGTGACCGGGCTCGGGGCGTCGATCTACATCGGCTTCTTCATCGTGGCGGCGCTGTGGCTGTTCCTCACCGCGGAGGGTCCGCTCACCGACTCCGACGAACAGGACCAGCGCCCGCAGCGTTCGAACTCGGCCAGCACGCCGGCGAACTCCCCGGGGTCGAGCCCCTGGCTGGTCAGCCAGTCGTCGCAGAAATAGGTGTCGGCGTAGCGGTCGCCGCTGTCGGCCAGCAGGGTGACCACCGATCCGCTGCGCCCCTGCTTCACCATCTCGGCGAGCAACCCGAACGCCCCCCACAGGTTGGTGCCCGTTGACGGCCCCACCCGCCGGCCGAGCACCGCGCTGGCATGCTGGGCCGCGGCCACCGACGCCGAGTCCGGCACCATCACCATCCGGTCCACCACCCCGGGCAGGAACGACGGCTCCACCCGCGGCCGGCCGATGCCCTCGATCCGCGACGATCTGCCGGTCACGATGTCGCTGCGGCCCTGCACATAGGACGGGAAGAACGCGGAGTTCTCCGGATCCACCACGCACAACTGGGTGGGGTAGCGCCGGTAGCGGATGTAGCGCCCGATCGTGGCGCTGGTACCGCCGGTGCCCGCACCGACGACGATCCACTCCGGGACCGGATGGGCCTCCTCGCGCATCTGCTCGAAGATCGACTCGGCGATGTTGTTGTTGCCGCGCCAGTCGGTGGCCCGCTCGGCGTTGGTGAACTGATCCAGGTAATGCCCACCGGTCTCGGCGGCCAACCGCTCGGCCTCGGCGTACACCTGCGATGCCTCGTCGACGAAATGGCAACGGCCGCCCTGCGCTTCGATCAGCGCGATCTTGGCGGCGCTGGTCGACGCCGGCATCACCGCGATGAACGGCAGCCCCAGCAGTGCCGCGAAGTAGGCCTCCGACACCGCGGTGGACCCGGAAGACGCCTCGATGACGGTGGTGTTCTCGTCGATCCAGCCGTTGCACAGCGCGTAGAGGAACAATGACCGCGCCAGCCGGTGCTTGAGGCTGCCGGTGATGTGGGTGGTCTCGTCCTTCAGGTACAGCTGTACGTCGGCCGCATCCGCCCAGGCCGGCAGCGGGTAGCGCAGCAGATGGGTGTCGGCGCTGCGGCGCGCGTCGGCTTGGATCAGCCGGATGGCGTTGTCCACCCAGGCGCGCGACTGGCTGGATCGGCCCGTCGACGCCGCTGGGGTCACCGCACCGAGACGCTCGGGTGGGACTGGCCGGCGCGGACCCCGGCGTCGTGGCCCCCGATCGGGGCGGCCACCAGTGTCAGCAGCGTGGCCTCCGGCCGGCAGCACAGCCTGAACGGCGCGTACGGCGAGGTGCCGATACCCGCCGACACGTGCAGCTGCATGTTCGCGCCCCACCGTGACGGGCCCTTGACCCGGGACCGGTCGATACCGCAGTTGGTGACCAGCGCGCCGTAGAACGGCAGGCACACCTGCCCGCCGTGGGTGTGGCCGGCCAGCACCAGCTGATAGCCGTCGGCGGCGAACCGGTCGAGCACCCGCGGCTCCGGCGAGTGGGTCAGCCCCAGCCGCAGATCGACCGCCGGGTTGGCCGGACCGGCGACAGTCTCGTAGCGGTCCCGCGACAGGTGCGGATCGTCGACCCCGGCGGCCGCGATCAGCACGCCGTTGACCTCCAGCTCGCGGCGCACATGCGTCATGTCCAGCCAGCCGCGCTCGGTGAACGCCGCGCGCAGGTCCTGCCACGGCAGCGGTTCACCGTAGATGCGGTGATCGGGCTTGGTCAGGTACTTCAGCGGGTTCTTCGGCCGCGGACCGAAGTAGTCGTTGCTGCCGAACACGAAGATGCCGGGCACCGACAGCAGGTCGCCGAGCGCCTGCACCACCGCCGGCACCGCCTTGGGGTGGGCCAGGTTGTCGCCGGTGTTGACCACCAGATCCGGCTGCCAGGCCGCCAGTTCGCGCAGCCAGGCCTGCTTGAGACGCTGCTGCGGACGCATGTGCAGATCGCTGATGTGCAGCACCTTCAGCGGCGAAGAACCCGGCGCCAGCACCGGCATGGTCACCTCGCGCAGCACGAACGCATTGCGTTCGATCAGCGTCGCGTAACCGACGCCGGCCAGCACCGAACCGGCGGCAACCACCGCGGAGTTCCTCAGGACCGAAGGCACAGGCATGCCCCGAGCCTACTGCCAGCCCCCGCCCACCACTGGGCTCATCCCGGCCGACGTGGGAAACCACACAGTAAGCACGACGGGCGGATCACCGCCGGGCGACCGATCACGGCGGGGGCGGCGCGTCCGGCGGTGGCGGCGGGCCGAGCACCGGCACGGTGATCGGCGGCAGCCCCGGGATCTGCACCACGGTCTGGCCCACCGGGGCCGGCAGCGGCGGCACGCCGACCGGCGGAGGCGGCGGTGCCGGCGGGATGCCGTTGGACACCTGCAGCGTGATGATCGATCCCGGCACCGTCTGCCCGCTCGGCGAGGTACCGACCACCTGGCCCTTGGGTGCCGAACTGTTCACCGGCGTCGCCTCGTTGGCCACCTGGAAACCGGCCTCCCGCAACCGGGCGCGCGCGGCGCTCTCCGACAGGCCGGCCACGCTGGGCACCTTCGAGCCCGGAGCGCCGTCGACATACTGCGGATCGGTCGGCGGCAGCACCACCTCACCCCACTTGGTGGCGATCGGCTTCATCGCGCTGAACCAGGTGCGGGCGGGCTCGTTGCCGCCGTACAGGTTGCCGTCGCCGCCGCACTTGCGCAGCGGGAACGAGCACAGCGAACCCGGCGACGTGGAGTCGTCGTAGATGTAGTTGGCGGCCGCGAACTGATTGGTGAAGCCCAAAAAGCTCGACGACCGGTGCGACTCGGTGGTGCCGGTCTTGCCGGACATCGGCAGATCCCAGCCCACCGAGCCGGCCGCGGCCGCGGCGGTGCCGGCGCCCTTGTCGTCCTTGCTCAATGCGTTGGCCAGGGTGTTGGCCAGGCCTTCGGGCACCACCTGCTCGCACGGTTCGGTGGTCACCGGCACCGGGTTGCCGTCGCGGTCGATCACCTCGGCGATCGGGGTGGGCGGGCACCACACCCCGCCGGAGGCCAGCGTGGCCGCGACATTGGCCAACTCCAGCGGGTTGACCTCGATCGGGCCCAGCGTGAAGGAGCCGATGTTCTGCCGCTTGACGAAGTCGGCGAGGCTTTCGTTGCTCTCCGGGTCGTAGTCGCGGGCGGTGCCGGGCAGCGCGTAGGACCGCAGCCCCAGCCGCACCGCCATATCGACCACCCGCTGCACCCCCACCTGGGAGATCAGCTTGGCGAACGCGGTGTTCGGTGAGGTCGCCAGCGCGTCGGTGACGCTCATGCTGCCGCGGTAGGAGCCCGCGTTCTGCACGCACCACGTCGCCGGCGGGCAGCCCCGGGCGCCGCCGCTGCCCAGCCCCTTGGCCTGGAACCGGGCCGGCGCGTCGAGCTGGGCGTTGATCCCCATGCCCATCTCCATCGCGGCCGCCACCGTGAAGATCTTGAACACCGACCCCGCACCGTCACCAACCAGCGAGAACGGCTGCGGCTGCATGGTCTCGCCGGCGTCGGGATTCAGCCCGTAGGTGCGGCTGCTGGCCATCGCCAGCACCGGGTGGGACTCCTTGCCCGGTCTGATCACGCTCATCACGCTGGCCACCCCGTCGAGGTCGGGACGGGCGAACTCGTTGACGGCGCGCTTGACCTCGGCCTGCACCTCGGGGTCGAGCGTGGTGCGGATCAGGTACCCGCCGCGGGCCACCTGCTCCTTGCTGATGCCGGCGCGGGCCAGATACTCCAGCGCGTACTCGCAGAAGAACGCCCGGTCGCCGGCGGCGATGCAGCCCCGGGGCAGCTCCTTGGGCTGCGGCAGGATGCCCAGCGGCTTCTCCTTCGCCGCCCGCAGCTCGTCGGCCTTCTCCGGGATGTTCTCGATCATGGTGTCGAGCACCACGTTGCGCCGGGCCAGCGCCCCCTCCGGATTGGTGTAGGGGTTCAGCGCGGTGGTGGACTGCACCAGGCCGGCGAGCAGGGCGGCCTGCTCCCAGTTCAGTTCGGAGGCGTTGATGCCGAAGTAGGTCTGGGCGGCCTCCTGGACCCCGAACGCGCCGTTGCCGAACGGCACCAGGTTCAGGTAGCGGGTGAGGATCTCCGGTTTGGAGAAGGTCTTGTCCAGCGTCAGCGCCATCCGGATCTCGCGCAGCTTGCGCGCCGGGGTGGTCTCCACGGCCGCGCGCCGCTCGGCCTCGGTCTGCGCGATCACCAGCAGCTGGTAGTTCTTCACGTACTGCTGCTCGATGGTCGAACCGCCGCGGGTGTCGAGGTTGCCGGACAGGTAGCCCGACAGGCCGGTCAGCGTGCCCTGCCAGTCCACGCCGTTGTGCTCGGCAAACCGCTTGTCCTCGATCGACACGATCGCCAGCTTCATGGTGTCGGCGATCTGGTCGCTGGGCACCTCGAAGCGGCGCTGGCTGTAGAGCCAGGCGATCACATTGCCCTGGGCGTCGACCATCGTCGACACCTGCGGCACCTCACCCTCGACGAGCTGCGCCGACCCGTTGGCCACCACGTCCGAGGCCCGGTTGGACATCAGTCCGGCGACGCCGACGGCGGGGAACAGGAAGCCGGCCAGCAGCACGGCGGCCAGCAGGCAGCACCAGGCCAGCTTGATGAGCGTCACCGTCAGCGGGGGTTTCGTCGGCGGGCGCTCGGACATGGCTACAGCGTAACGAGACGCGGTGTTCTCGTCCGCATCGTGCGGTGCGCGCTCGGCCCTTCTAACAGCAACCTCGTCAATGCCCTTCTAACAGCAACCTCGTCAATTTGAAACCGTGACGGCACGGTCGTCCCAAAATTGGGGGAGCCGATGTATTGCGCAGACCCGCCCTGACCACCTAAGTTGGGCACACAGTGCGATATAGGTCACACAGTACCTAGGCGCTGTGGCGTAGATCGCACCTGCGTCTACACCTGATGAAGACGCCGTCGAGGGGGGCGGCGCTGGATCGAAGGGATCGTTGGTGTCTGCTACGAGGCCCGCCGTGCGGAAGCAGGGGACGACTTCAACAGCTCGCAGTGTTACCCACGGTCGAGATCCCGAGGCGCGTATCGCCTGGGTATCCCAGGCTCGGTGCCGCGAGACCGACCCCGATGAACTGTTCGTTCGCGGCGCCGCGCAGCGCAAGGCCGCGGTGATCTGCCGGCACTGCCCGGTGATCCTGGAGTGCGGGGCCGATGCCCTCGACAACCGGGTCGAGTTCGGCGTGTGGGGCGGCATGACCGAACGGCAGCGTCGCGCTCTGTTGAAACAACATCCCGAGGTGGAGTCCTGGTGGGACTTCTTCGCCGCCCAGCGTAAACAGCGCAACGCCGTCTGAGTGCGCGACACGCGGCCCGGCCGACCGGCCCGGGCCGCAATTGTTATCAACAGCCAACTGATCGAGGTTGCTCGCCGACATCCGGCAGTCGGCGCACGGCGCGGCCGACGGGTTTGCTGGGCCTCGGTGTCGGCGGTGCACGCCGCTAGGCGGCCGGCAGTTCCCCGGTGATCTGGTCGGCGATCGCGCGCAGCGCCTCCAGATCGGAGACGTCGAACGGCAGCGACGGCACCCCGACGATCGGCACATGCGGATTGGCCGCGGTGAACCGTGACAACAGCCGGATCTCCCGCTTGGCGGTCACCGCCCGGTCGGCGTGAATGCGCAGCACCGCCGCCGCCAGCGAGTCCGGGTCTTTGTTCTCCAGTTGCTCGGCCGCCTCCACCGCCTTGTCGGCGTGCAGGTCGCACAGCATCGGATGGGTGCGGTTGAGGATCAACCCGGCCAGTGGCATGTGCTCCTCGGAGAGTCGGTCGACGAAGAACGACGCCTCGCGCAGCGCATCGGGTTCGGCCGCCGACACCACCACGAACTGGGTGCCCCGCCGCTTGAGCAGGTCATAGGTGCGCTCGGCCTTCTCCCGGAAACCGCCGAACGTCGCATCCAGTGACTGCACGAAATTCGCGGCGTCCGAAAGCATCTGGGAGCCGAGCACGGTCGACAGGCCCTTCATCGCCAAGCCGACGGCGCCGGTCACCAGTCGCCCGAAGCCGCGACCGGGAGCCAGCAGCAACCGCCACAGACGGCTGTCCATGAAGCTGCCCAACCGTTTTGGTGCATCCAGGAAGTCCAGGGCGTTGCGCGACGGCGGGGTGTCGACGACAACCAGATCCCACTTGTCTTGCGCCAGAAGCTGTCCCAGCTTCTCCATGGCCATGTACTCCTGCGTGCCCGCGAGCGAGGTGGCCACCGTCTGATAGAACTGGTTGTCCAGGATCGCCTCGGCGCGTTCCGGACCCGAGTACTGGATGACCATCTCGTCGAAGGTCCGGCGCATGTCGAGCATCATCGCGTGCAGCTCACCGGGCACCTCCGGCGCCAACGGCACCCGCTGCGGGGTGTTGCCCAGGTCGTTGATACCCAGTGCCTGCGCGAGGCGCTTCGCCGGGTCGATGGTGAGCACGACGACGGTGCGGCCGTACTCGGCGGCGCGCAGCGCCATCGACGCCGCGGTGGTGGTCTTGCCGACGCCGCCGGCGCCGCAGCACACCACCACCCGGTTCGAGGTGTCCCTGAGGATCGAGCCCATGTCGAGGGCCGGCGGGGTGACGCTCACTTATCGGACCCCCTGGCGTTCGAGTTCTTCGGCGAGTTCGTACAGGCTGCCCAGGTCGATCCCGTCGGCGATCTGCGGCAGCTCCAGCCGCGGCACATCCAGCCGGGCGAGCTGTTCGGCGGTCGCCATCCGGGCCTTGATCCGGCTGGCGTGCTGGATGGTCTCGGTCAGCAGACCGGCGAAGTCCGTGTCGGACAGGCTGATTCCGACCGACTCCAGGCAGCTGCGCACCGCTTCGGCGTCGATGACGCCCTCGGCGGCCTTGTCCAGGTCGTCGGGCGACAGATAGTTCGGGATGTTGCGGTTGACGATCACCGCGCCGATCGGCAGGTCGAGTTCGCGCAGCTCCTCGATCGCTTCCACGGTCTCCTGGATCGGCAGCGCCTCGAGCAGCGTGACCAGGTGGATGGCGGTCAAATCCGAGTGCAGCACCTTGACCACGCTCTCGGCCTGACCGTGTACCGGCCCGCCCTTGGCCAGCTGCGAGACCGCCTTGGTGACATCGAGGAAGCGGGCGATGCGCCCGGTGGGCGGCGAGTCGACGACCACCGCGTCGTAGACCGGCTGTTTGCCCTTCTCGGCGCGGGTGACGATCTCGCGGATCTTGCCGGTCAGCAGCACATCCCGCAGCCCGGGGGCGATCGTGGTGGCGAACTCCACCGCGCCGATGCGGCGCATGGCCCGGCCCGCCAGGCCGAGGTTGTAGAACATGTCGAGGTATTCGAGGAACGCCGCCTCGGTGTCGATGGCCAGGGCGTTGACGGTTCCGCCGCCCTCGGCGGTGGCGATCTTGACCTCTTCGTACGGCAGCGGTGGGACGTCGAAAAGCTGCGCAATGCCTTGGCGTCCTTCGACTTCCACCAGCAGCACCTTGCGGCCGCCCGCTGCCAGCGCCAGCGCCAGCGATGCCGCGATGGTCGATTTGCCGGTTCCGCCCTTGCCGGTGACGAAGTGCAATCGCGCCTTGGTCAGACGCGACGGCCAGCCGACCGGTCTACCGCTGTTCGCTGGGGTAGCCACCCTTGCATGCTAGCGGGAGGCCTCGCACGCCCCACACGTCCCGACGCCGGACCGATAAGCTCGGCATATGACCGAACCGACCCGGTGGGAGTACGCGACCGTCCCGCTGCTGACACACGCCACCAAGCAGATCCTCGATCAGTGGGGTGAGGACGGCTGGGAGTTGGTGTCGGTGATTCCCGGCCCGACCGGTGAGCAGCACGTCGCCTACCTGAAGAGGCCGAAGTGAGCGCATCGAAGCGGTTGGCCGAACTCGGCATCGAGCTGCCCGAGGTGGTGCCGCCGGTGGCGGCCTACGTCCCGGCCGTGCGCACCGGCAACCTGGTCTACACCTCCGGCCAGCTGCCCATGGTGTCGGGCAAGCTGCCCCAGACCGGCAAGGTCGGCGCGGAGGTCACCCCGGAGGAGGGCAAGGCCCTGGCCCGGACCTGCGCGCTCAACGCGCTGGCCGCGGTGCATGCGCTGGTCGGCATCGACTCGGTGACCCGGGTGGTCAAGGTCGTCGGTTTCGTGGCGTCGGCGCCCGGGTTCGGCGGCCAGCCCGGTGTGGTCAACGGGGCCTCGGAGCTGCTCGGGGAGATCTTCGGTGCGGCCGGCGCGCACGCCCGGTCCGCGGTCGGGGTGGCGGAGTTGCCGCTGAACGCGCCGGTGGAGGTCGAGATCATCGTCGAGGTCGCGTGAGCGACGAGCCGGGCGAGGCCCTGCAGCACCCGGCCTACGGGCAGCTGCGGCCGGTGACCGGCACCGCGTCGGTGCTGTTGTGCGACAACCCTGGCCTGCTGACCCTGGAGGGCACCAACACCTGGGTGCTGCGGGGCCCGGGCAGCGACGCGTCGGTGATCGTCGATCCCGGACCCGATGACGATGCGCACATCGAGCGGCTCGCCGCACTCGGCCCGATCCCGCTGGTGCTGATCAGCCACAAGCACGACGATCACACCGGCGCCATCGACAAGCTCGTCGACCGCACCGGCGCGGTGGTCCGCTCGGTGGGCAGCGGGTTTCTGCGCGGGCTCGGCGGCCCGCTGGCCGACGGCGAGGTGATCGAGGCGGCCGGGCTGCGCATCACCGTGCTCGCCACCCCCGGGCACACCGCCGACTCGGTGTCGTTCCTGGTCGACGACCCACGCGGTGAGCAGCCGGGGGCGGTGCTGACCGCCGACACCGTGCTCGGCCGCGGCACCACCGTCATCGACAAGGAGGACGGCAGCCTCGGCGCCTATCTGGACTCGCTGCAGCGGCTGCACGGGCTGCCGCGCCGCACCGTGCTCCCGGGACACGGGCCCGAGCTCGCCGACTCCCGGGAGGTCACCGCGATGTACCTCGCGCACCGCCACGAGCGGCTCGATCAGGTCCGCGCCGCGCTGCGGGAACTCGGCGAGGACGCCAGCGCCCGCCAGGTCGTCGAACACGTCTACACCGACGTGGACGAGAAGCTGTGGGACGCGGCCGAATGGAGTGTCCAGGCGCAGTTGGACTATCTGCGCACATGAGTTGGAGCCCCGCGCGAGAACGGGGCTCCAACTCATCACGGAACTCATCACGGCTACCGCGCCGGGCGCCTCTCGCCCGTTACCGGGCGCTCGGGCCGGTTGCTCGCCCGTTACCGGGCTCGCCGAGCGAGGCGCTCGGAGTCGCAGATCAGCACGCTCTTGCCCTCGAGCCGGATCCAGCCGCGGTGGGCGAAGTCGGCCAGCGCCTTGTTCACCGTCTCGCGCGACGCCCCGACCAGCTGGGCGATCTCCTCCTGTGTCAGGTCGTGGGTGACCCGCAGCATGCCGCCCTCCTGGGTGCCGAACCGCTGCGCCAGCTGCAGCAGCTGCTTGGCCACCCGGCCCGGAACGTCGGTGAAGATCAGGTCCGCCAGGGCGTTGTTGGTGCGGCGCAGGCGACGGGCCAGCACCCGCAGCAGCTGCTCGGCGATCTCGGGACGGTCCTTGATCCACGACCGGAGCGCGTCCCGGTCCATCGACACCGCACGGACGTCGGTGATGGTGGTCGCGCTCGACGTACGCGGACCCGGGTCGAAGATGGACAACTCGCCGAACATGTCCGACGGCCCCATGATGGTGAGCAGGTTCTCCCGCCCGTCCGGCGACCGCCGGCCGATCTTGACCTTGCCCGAGATGATGATGTACAGCCGGTCGCCGGGTTCCCCCTCCGCGAACACGGTGTGCCCGCGCGGGAAGTCGACAGGCTGCAGTTGCTTGGTCAGCGCGGCGACGGCGCTCGGTTCGACTCCCTGGAAGATTCCGGCCCTCGCCAGGATCTCGTCCACGTTGCCTCTCTTAAGCTATTAGGTGATATGACATGAGTCAGCCGACCTCATTACTGGTTAGGCGAGAATTCAGTCTAGAGGTACACCAGTACGTGACTAGCCCACGCTACACACGATTGGCATGCCGAGTCCGTCGAAATTCCGGATTGACGTCCCGATAAACCGACCGCCGGGGCGGAAAACCCGAGGTCGCGGTGTCCGCTAGCCGGGCAGATCGAAAAGCAGGTTCCCAACGCAGCTGTTTGGGCGGGTCGTTGCGGTCCGGGCTACGCGGGTCGGGGTAGCCGGCCGCAGCGGCACCGTTCGGCCTGACTCCGGTCGGCATCGGGGTGCCGCCGGCGTGTGGGGTGCGGGCCGCGGGGGTCACCGGGCGGGGGTGTTCGCGCAGGTCGGCCCGCGGCGCACTGTCGCGCTCAAGTCTGGTCTCGATCCGTTGCAGACCCACCATCGCCAGCATCAGGCATCCCGGAATCAGCGCCACGAGCAGCCAAGACACACCGTGAAGTAAACACGGGAAAGGTCTCAGCACGATCACGAAATGCCACCAGTCCGTCGCGGAGCGGGTGTGCCGCCGCGGCCGCCCGGCCGCAGTTGCCCGACCGCCGCCCGGCAAATGCGGCGCCTCGTGCCCGGCCGCGGCGTTGGATGGGCGCGGTGTCGGCTGCTCAGTAGGCTGAGGTGGTGACCGTGGGCCAGACCTCGGCTGCCAAGCCGAAACGACCCAAGCCGGGCAAATCCCAGCCGCGAGCGGAAGCCGCCGAGAAGCCCGCCAAGCGGGCTCGCAAATGGGACAACGAGACCCACCTGGGCCTCGTCCGCCGAGCACGCCGGATGAACCGCGCCCTGAAGAAGGCGTTCCCGCACGTCTACTGCGAACTGGACTTCACCAACCCGCTCGAGTTGACCGTGGCGACCATCCTGTCGGCGCAGAGCACCGACAAGCGGGTCAACCTCACCACCCCGGCGCTGTTCAAGCGCTACCGCACCGCGCTGGACTACGCCCGGGCCGACCGCACCGAACTCGAGGAGCTGATCCGGCCCACCGGGTTCTACCGCAACAAGGCCAATGCGCTGATCCGCCTCGGCCAGGAACTCGTCGAACGGTTCGACGGGCAGGTACCCGACACCCTCGAGGAGCTGGTCACGCTGCCCGGCATCGGCCGCAAGACCGCCAACGTCATCCTCGGCAACGCGTTCGGCGTGCCGGGGCTGACCGTCGACACCCACTTCTCCCGGCTGGTGCGGCGCTGGGGCTGGACCGATCACACCGACCCGGTCAAGATCGAGTTCGCCGTCGCCGAGCTGATCGAACGGCGCGAATGGACTGACTTCAGTCACCGGGTGATCTTTCACGGCCGACGGGTCTGCCACGCCCGCAAGCCCGCCTGCGGGGTGTGCGTGCTGGCCAAGGACTGCCCGTCGTTCGGCCTCGGACCGACCGACCCCCTGCTGGCGGCGCCGCTGGTGAAGGGCCCGGAACGGGACCACCTGCTGGCGCTGGCCGGCCTGTAACCGATTCGCCCGCCATGAGCACCTCGACCAAGTGGACCCTCGCGGCGCTCGCCGCCGTGGTGGCGCTCGTCGTCGCGCTCGGCGCCCAGATGCGCAGCGCCTACACCCCGTCCGGACCGGGTGACCCGGTTGCCGCGCGCGACCGCCGCGACGCCGACACCCCCGCGGCGCTGGCCGAACCCCGCCGCCGTGCCGACCTCGCGCCCTGCCCGGCGCCGGGCGTCGGTCCGGGACCGGCCGCGCTGCGCGGCATCGAGCTGGAGTGCGCCGGCGACGGGTCCCGCGTCGATGTGGCCCGCGCGCTGGCCGGCCGGACGGTGGTGCTCAACCTGTGGGCCTACTGGTGCGCGCCGTGCACCCAGGAACTCCCGGCGATGGCCGAGTACCAGCGCCGGGTCGGCCCCGCGGTCACCGTGCTGACCGTGCACCAGGACGAGAACGAGACCGCGGCGCTGCTGCGGCTGGCCGAACTGGGTGTGCACCTGCCGACCCTGCAGGACGGCCGGCGCCGCATCGCCGCGGCGCTGAAGGTGCCCAACGTGATGCCCGCGACCGTGCTGCTGCGCGCCGACGGTACCGTGGCCGAGGTCCTGCCGCGCTCCTTCGACAGTGCCGACGAGATCGCGGCAGCGGTGGAGGCGAAGATGGGAACGGTCAGGTGAGCGGCCCGGGGAGCGAGTACCGGCCCGGCGGTGAGTGGGCCGGCTGGCGCGGGGAGTCGCGGCTGCTCGCACCCGATGCCGCGCCGAACTGGCTGCGCCCGCTGGTCGACAACGCCGACGACCTCAGGAACGTCTACCGCCGCCGGATGGCGCCCGAGGTGATGAAGCTGCTCAAGGACGCCAAACGGGTGGCGCCGCGCAAGCGCGACGCCGCGGTGCTGGTGCTGTTCTCCGGTCCGCCCGACGCCCCGGCCGAGCGGACACCGCCGGAGGCCGACCTGCTCGTCACCGTGCGGTCCGCCACCCTGCGCCACCACGCCGGGCAGGCCGCGTTCCCGGGCGGGGCCGCCGATCCCGGCGATCCGGACCCGGTGCACACCGCGTTGCGGGAGGCCCGCGAGGAGACCGACCTCGACGTCACCCGACTACGGCCGCTGACCACGCTGAGCAAAATCTTCATCCCCCCGTCGGGGTTTCACGTCGTACCGGTGCTGGCCTACTCGCCCGATCCCGGCCCGGTGCGGGTGGTCGACCCGTCGGAGACCGCGCACGTCACCCGGGTCCCGCTCCGGGCGTTCATCAACCCGGAGAACCGAATCATGGTGTACCGCAAGGAGAACACCCGCCGGTCGGCCGGCCCGGCGTTTCTGCTCAACGAGATGCTGGTGTGGGGGTTCACCGGACAGGTGATCTCGGCGATGCTCGACGTCGCGGGCTGGGCGCAGCCGTGGGACACCGACGACATCCGCGAGCTCGAGGAGGCAATGGCGCTCGTCGGGCGCGGCGGCGACTACCGTGAAGCCCAACTATGACATCGTCGCAGTGGCTCGACCTCGCCGTGCTGGCGGTCGCCTTCATCGCCGCCGTTTCCGGCTGGCGCTCCGGTGCGCTCGGGTCGCTGCTGTCGTTCGTCGGGGTGCTGCTCGGCGCGGTCGCCGGGGTGCTGCTCGCACCGCACGTCGTCAGCCACATCCAGGGGCCGCGCACCAAACTGTTCGTCACCCTGTTCCTCATCCTCGCGCTGGTGGTCATCGGTGAGATCGCCGGCGTGGTGCTCGGCCGAGCGGTGCGCGGCGCGATCCGCAACCCCGGGATGCGCGCCATCGATTCGATCGTCGGGGTGGCCATGCAGATGGTGGCCGTGTTGGTCGCCGCATGGATGCTGACCTTTCCGCTGCAGTCGTCGGACCAGCCGAACATGGCTGCGGCGGTACGCGGATCGCAGGTCCTCAAGGGGGTCAACGACATCGCGCCGGAATGGCTGCGGTCGGTGCCGGACCGGCTCTCGGCGCTGCTGGACACCTCCGGGCTGCCCGATGTGCTGCACCCGTTCGGCCGCACCCCGATCGTCGCGGTGGATCCGCCGGACGCCGCGCTGGCCGACGACCCGGTGGTGGCGGCGACCCGCGGCAGCGTGGTCAAGATCCGCGGGGTGGCCCCGGGCTGCCAGAAGGTGCTCGAAGGCAGCGGCTTCGTCGTCGCCCCGCACCGGGTGATGTCCAACGCGCACGTGGTGGCCGGCGCCGAGAGCGCCACCGTCGAGGTCAACGGCCGGACCTACGACGCGTATGTGGTGTCCTACGACCCGCAGACCGACATCTCGATCCTCGACGTCCCGGATCTGACCGCGCCGCCGCTGGCGTTCGCCCAGGGGGAGGTGCCCAGCGGCACCAGCGCCATCGTGATGGGGTACCCGGGCGGCGGCGATTTCGTCGCCACCCCGGCGCGCATCCGGGAGACCATCGATCTCAACGGTCCCGACATCTACCGCGAGAGCACCGTGACCCGCGAGGTGTACACCATCAGAGGCACAATCCGCCAAGGTAATTCGGGCGGACCAATGATCGACCAGGCCGGCAACGTGCTGGGCGTGGTGTTCGGCGCGGCCGTCGACGACGCCGACACCGGGTTCGTGCTGACCGCACGGGCGGTCGAGCAGCAGCTGGCCGGCGTGCACAACACCGCGCGGGTGGCCACCGGCCGCTGCGTCAACTAGCCGCAGACCTGCCGCACGAAGGCCGACAGCCGGTCGTTGACCTGGTCCGGCGTCTCCTCGTGGCCGAAATGCCCTGCGTCGGAGAGGGTCACGTATCGACCGTGCGGGACCAGGCGCTCGGTGCGGCGCACCGGGTCGGCCAGCACGTACGGGTCGGCGTCGCCGCGCAGGTGCAGCACCGGGATGTCGATGCGTCGCCGCATCAACCGCATGAACCGATGCCCTTCGGGGCGGAACTGGCTGCGCACCGCCCAGCGCTGGTACTCCAGCGCCGAGTGCGCGGCCGACGGGATCTGGATGGCGCGCCGCAGGTGCGTGATCGTTTCGGCGAAATCATCGGTGGCAAGCCACTTCTCGCCGGCACGCCGGCGCACCAGGCGCTCCAACTCGGCGCCGTTGTGCCGGGTCAGCCGGTGCTCGGGCCAGATCGGCACCTGGTAGCCGAGCAGCGACGGCAGCAGTGCGCCCGCCTGGTCGCGCCGGCGCAGCGCCGACGACCGCAGCGCGACCGGATGCGGGGAACTGACCACCGCGATCGCCCGCACCACCCGCGGATGCAGCACCGCGGTCGCCCAGCACACCAGCCCGCCGTCGGCGTGGCCGACCAGGATCGCGTCGCGGTGACCGAGCGCGCGGACCAACCCGGCGGTGTCCCCGGCCAGCGTCCAGCCGTCGTAGCCGCGGGGCGGTTTGTCGCTGCCCCCGTAGCCGCGCAGGTCGACGGCCACCACGCGGGCGTCGGTCAGACCGCGCAGCTGATGCCGCCAGGACCACCAGAACGACCCGAACCCGTGCAACAGGATCAGCAGCGGCCGCTCGGTGACCGGTGCGGCCGAGGCGTCGGCGGGCAGCGCCTCCACGACGTGGAAGCGAATTCCGTTGGCGTGCACGTCCAGATGACGCCACGGACCGTCGATGCGGGCCACCGACGGGTCGGGTGGTGGCATTACCAGCCCGAGGGGTCAGCCGGTGACGCCGGTTTGTTGCCGTCGGTCGACGCCGGCACGACGGCCTTGTCCTGGCCGGGGGTGAGCGCCTCGGGCAACCCCTTGACCGACTCGATGGTCTTGCGCGGTCCCCGGATGCGGCGCACCTTGAGGTAGCCGAGCAGCGCGAACCCCGCGGTGGTCAGCACCATCAGGCCGAACACGATCAGATAGGCGGCCCACTTCACCAGCCAGACGTCCAGCAGTTCGCCGAGGAAGAAGAAGAAAAAGAAGGTGGAGTAGAACAGCACCACCAGCGCCAGGATGAAGTAGACGCTGCCGGTGAGGCCCTTCTTGACGTCGCGGGTGATCTCGGCCTTGGCCAGCTCGACCTCGGCGCGCACCAGGGTGGACACCTGGGCGGTGGCTTCCTTGACCAGGTCGCCGATGGACGGGTCGGGCTTCGGGGCATGTGGGTCGACCAGCGGTATCGAGGTCACGGTGGACGGCGCGCCATTCCTGCGATCGCTCACGAACAGTTCCTCTCCCCGGGTATCCGTCGCGGTTCATGTTGCCATGTGGCGTGCCCTGAAACGATCCCGGTCGCCGTTAAACTGGCAAGGTTGTTTGCGGAGGCGGTCGGGGAGCACGGGAAGGAGTTCAGTTGAACGACAGCGGTCGCTGTCCGAGGCTGACCGCGGCCCTGGCGGTCGTCGCCCTTTCTCTCACCCCAGCCGTGTCGATGGTCTCGCCCCCAGTCGCCGCCGCCCAGACACAGGTGCCGCTCGGCGGCGGTTCCGGGCTGGTCGTCAACGGCGAGACCATGTGCACACTCACCGCGATCGGCCACGACCGCAACGGGGACCTGGTCGGCTTCACCTCGGCGCACTGCGGCGGACCGGGTGCGAAGGTGGCCGCCGAGGGCGCGGAGGACGCCGGGGTGCTGGGCACCATGGTGGCCGGCAACGACGCGCTGGACTACGCCGTGATCAAGTTCGACCCGCAGAAGGTGCAGCCGGTCAACGAGGTCAAGGGGTTCCGGATCGACGGGCTGGGCCCGGACCCCAGGGTCGGCGAGATCGCCTGCAAGCTCGGGCGCACCACCGGGCACTCGTGCGGAATGACCTGGGGCCCGGGCGAGCAGCCGGGCACCATCGTCAACCAGGTGTGCGGCCAGCCCGGCGACTCCGGCGCGCCGGTCACCGTGAACAACCGGCTGGTCGGCATGATCCACGGGGCGTTCTCCGATACGCTGCCGACCTGCATCATCAAGTACATCCCGCTGCACACGCCGGCGGTCACCGTGTCGATGAACGCGGTGCTGGCCGATATCAACGCCAAGAACCGGCCCGGGGCGGGGTTCGTCCCGATCGGCGCCGCCGGCTGAGCCGGACCGCAGCTGCCGAGCGGCCGGGCTCCGGGCCACCGGCTACTTGGCGGCCCGGATCGCCTCGAACACGCTGGGATCGACCAGCGTCGAGGTGTCGCCGAGTTCGCGGCCCTCGGCGACGTCGCGCAACAGCCGGCGCATGATCTTGCCGCTGCGGGTCTTGGGCAACTCGGGCACGACGTGGATCTCACGCGGCCGCGCGATCTTGCCGATCTCCTTGGCCACCTGCTCGCGCAACTCCTCGACGATCTCGTCGCCGGCGTTCTTGGCGTGCGATTCGAGGATCACGAACGCGCAGATCGCCTGGCCGGTGGTCTCGTCGGAGGCACCGACCACCGCGGCCTCGGCCACCCCGGCATGACCGACGAGCGCCGACTCCACCTCCGTCGTCGAGATGCGGTGCCCGGACACGTTCATCACGTCGTCGATACGGCCCAACAGCCAGATGGCCCCGTCGGAGTCGATGCGGGCGCCGTCACCGGCGAAGTACCAGCCCTGTTCGGCGTAGCGCGACCAGTAGGTCTGTTTGTACCGCTCCGGATCGCCCCAGATACCGCGCAGCATCGCCGGCCACGGCTGGTCGAGCACCAGGTATCCGGTGACGTGCTCCTGCTCGTCGGCGCCGGGCACCAGGTCGTTGCCCTCGTCGTCGACGACCCGGGCGGAGATCCCCGGCAGCGGCCGCATCGCCGAACCCGGTTTGCACTTCGAAATACCGGGCAGCGGCGAGATCATGATGGCGCCGGTCTCGGTCTGCCACCAGGTATCGACGATCGGAGTCCTGTTGCCGCCGAAAGCATCCCGATACCACAGCCAGGCCTCCGGGTTGATCGGCTCACCCACCGAGCCGAGCAGCCGCAGGCTCGACAGATCGTGGGCGTCGGGGAACTCGCGGCCCCACTTCATGAACATCCGCACCAGCGTGGGAGCGGTGTAATAGATGGTGACGCCGTACTTTTCGATGATCTCGAAGTGCCGGTGCTCGTTCGGGGTGTTCGGGGTGCCCTCGTAGACCACCTGGGTGGCCGCGTTGGACAGCGGCCCGTAGACGATGTAGCTGTGGCCGGTGACCCAGCCGATATCGGCGGTGCACCAGTACACGTCGGTCTCGGGCTTGAGGTCGAACACGTAGTAGTGCGTGTAGGACACCTGGGTGAGGTAGCCGCCCGAGGTGTGAATGATGCCCTTGGGCTTGCCGGTGGTCCCGGAGGTGTAGAGCAGAAACAGCGGATGCTCGGAGTCGAACGCCTCCGGGGTGTGCTGCGGCGAGGCCTTGGCGACGGTGTCGTGCCACCACAGATCGCGGCCCTCGGTCCAGGGGGTGTCGATTCCGGTGCGGCGCACCACCAGAACGTGTTCGACGCTCGGCTGGTCCTTGAGCGCCTCGTCGACCGACTCCTTCAGTGACACCGCCTGACCGCGGCGGAACTGTCCGTCGGCGGTGATCACCAGCTTGGCCTCGGCGTCTTGGACACGTGCCGCCAGCGCCGAGGCGGAGAACCCGGCGAACACCACGCTGTGCAGAATCCCGAGCCGCGCGCACGCCAGCATCGCCACGATCGCCTCGGGCAGCATCGGCATGTAGATGGCCACCCGGTCGCCGGCGACCAGCCCGAGCTCGGTCAGGAAGTTCGCGGCCCGGCACACCTCGTCCTTGAGCTCGGCGTAGGTGATCCTGCGGCTGTCGCCGGGTTCGCCCTCCCACAGGATCGCGACCCGGTCGCCGAGACCGGCCTCGACGTGCCGGTCCACGCAGTTGTAGGCCACGTTGAGCTTGCCGCCGACGAACCACTTGGCGAACGGTGCGTCCGACCAGTCCAGCACCTCGGTGAACGGGGTGTCCCAGGCGAGGCGGTTCGCCTGCCTGGCCCAGAAAGCGAGCCGGTCACGCTCCGCCTCCCGGTACAGCTCCTCGGTGGCGTTGGCCTGAGCTGCGAATTCGGGCGAAGGCGGGAACACGGACGGGGCTTGGGAGGTCTGCGCCGTAGTGTCGGTCATGGTTGTGAGCGTAGTCACTCGGTGCGCTCCGCGTGTGCCTGCCCCACCTGCGCGGTTCCGGGCGGGCGCGGGTACGCGGCCCGGGTCGGCTAGCGTCGGCTGACGTGACCGATCCGCTGGCTCCACTCGCTGCTCTGCCCGGTGTCGCCGAGGCCGCCGACGAGGCCCGTGCCGCCCTGGGGCGGGCGCACCGGCACCGCGCCAACCTGCGCGGTTGGCCGGCCAATGCCGCCGAGGCGGCGGTGCGGGCCGCCCGCGCGTCGTCGGTGCTCGACGGCGGGTCGCTGCAGCTGTCGGAGTCGGGGACCCCGGATCCGGTGCTGGCCGGTGCGCTGCGGGTGGCCGAGGTGCTCGAGGGCGGGGCGGGCACGCTGGTCGGGGTGTGGCAGCGGGCGCCGTTGCAGGCGATCGCCCGGCTGCACACGCTGGCCGCCGCCGATCTCACCGACGCCGATCATCTGGGCCGGCCCCGGGCCGACGACGAGGTGAGCGGGCGACTCGCGTTGCTGGCCGAATTGGTGACCGGCGGCACCCGGGTGGCGGCCTCGGTGTTGGCCGCCGTGGTGCACGGCGAACTGTTGACGCTGGCACCGTTCGGCACCGCCGACGGGGTGGTGGCGCGCGCGGTGTCGCGGTTGGTGACGATCACCAGTGGTCTGGACCCGCACGGGCTGGGGGTGCCGGAGACGTACTGGATGCGTCAGTCCGGCGAGTACCGCGGCGCGGCCCGCGGGTTCGCGTCCGGCACCCCGGACGGTCTGGCCGCCTGGATCATCACCTGCTGCCGGGGGCTGACGGCCGGGGCCGAGGAGGCGCTGGCGATCGCACAACGCTCATCGGGCAAAGCCTGACTGCCCTGGCTCGACACGAGATCTCGGGACCCGGCAGGCCCGACATGCGAAGCGGGCGGCGATCCGAACCTGGGGTTCGGCGCGCCGCCCGCTAGCACGGGACTCCGGTTACCAAGCGTGCTCTACTCGGTTGCGTGGGTTGGCCTCGGCGTCTTGCGATGCGCTGCGGCTGTAGCCCCAACCCAAAGGGCATCCACCCGCCCGCTCTTCGCAAATACGCAGGCCCGCAACGGGTCTGCCTATTCCGCGGCATGGGCTCCGCGTGGGTTCCGTGTCCCGTGCTGGGAAACCTGGATCGGGAGTCCGAGCCTTCTCTTCCGACTCGGCCTTGGCCTCACCACGTTTCCGTGCTTCCTTTGTACCCCGTGACGCCGATCACATCAAGGGTTCGCGCGCGTTGCGGTGCCCACTTGTCGACCGGCGGTGTTCCTCGTGCCACTCAAGGCGTTCGGCGTTCGGGTCGACACCCCGTCCGAGCTGGTGCGGGGCGGACGAAATGCGAACGCCGAGAGTCACAATGCGAAACGGCGCAGCAGCGAATAGGTCAGCGCGCCGGCGGCCAGGGCGCTGAAAGCAACGGCGGCGGAGGTAGCTACCGCGGCCCCGGACGGCGCCGGGATGCGGTCGCGCAACGACACCGGACGGCTGAAGGTCAGGATCGGCCAGCCGCGGGCCAGCGCCTCTTTGCGCAACGCCCGGTCGGGATTGACCACGGTCGGATGTCCGACCGCCTCGAGCATCGGCAGATCGGTGATCGAGTCCGAGTACGCGTAGCAGTGTTCGAGCGCGTAGCCCTCACGTGCCGCGAGTTGGCGGATCGCCTCGACCTTGCCTTCGCCGTAACAGTAGAAGGCGATCTCGCCGGTGTACTTGCCGTCCTCGACGACCATCCGGGTGGCCATGGCGTGGGTGGCGCCGAGCGCCCGGGCGATGGGCGCGACGATCTCTTCGCCGGACGCGGAGACCACGACAACGTCACGGCCACAGAGCTTGTGGTCGGCGATGAGCTCGGCGGCTTCGGCGAACACCAGCGGATCGACCACATCGTGCAACGTCTCCCGGACGATCGACTTGACCTGTTCGACGTCCCAGCCGGTGCACATGTTGGTGATGTAGGACCGCATCCGCTCCATCTGGTCGTGGTCGGCGCCTGACATCAGGAACAGGAACTGCGCGTAGGCCGACTTGAGCACGGTGCGCCGGTTGATCAGCCCCTGATCGAAGAAGGGTTTGCTGAAGGCCAGCGTGCTCGACTTGGCGATCACCGTCTTGTCCAGGTCGAAGAAGGCCGCGGTGCGGACCGGTCGATCGCTCGGCGTCGGAGTTTGCTCAGAGGTCGGCGGGGGGTTCGATCCGGCTCCGTCGGGGTGCGGTGCAGTCACAGCGCCAGCATAGGGTCGGCGGCGAGACACCGCCGCCGGGTGTGTCGAAAATGGCAGGCAGCGACACGTGACGGGGACTGCATTTTTACTGCCGTGAAAGTGATTTCGCTACAGATCAAGCCTTGCGTTGCCCCACGTCGGCATGTGTATAGTGGGCCTTACCCGGCCAAGCCGGGGTGCATCAGCCCGACCCCCCGGGGCTGATACACGACGACCTCCGCCTCCTCCCCCCCTGGCGGGGGTCGTCTCTTTTTTCGCCAGTTCTGTGCTGCCGCCACCCTTCCCCGCTCCCGGCCCCGGGCGTATCCCCGTCCGGTACGGATGTACTGCCAGGAGTTAACTCGGAGGTCACGGGCGGTTCCCCAGGCTGTCGGGGCTCCGCCGCTGCCGGGCCGCGGGGGTGGCCCGATTCACCCGGGCCGTCGCCGAGCCGGCCTCTTCTTTTCGCTTTCCGGTCAGCGCGATCCCCACCCTGCATTCATCCGCAACCCGGGCGGGGTCATCCCCAACCGCGGGCTCATCCACAGCCGGCGACCGGGCCGTGGCACGGCTCCGCCCGCACCCCGCAGGGTTGGCTCATGGCGTCAGCCGGGAAAGCTGTGAAATCGGCCACTGGAATCGTTGCGGAGGGTCCTTTCGGGTCCGCCTCCGCCGGGCATTCCGGCGGCGCGCGGGTGCCGGGGATCCTGGCGCTGGTCGGGGATCGCGCCCTGTGCGCCGACATCGAGCGGATCGCCGCGGCGGCGGGTCTCGCGGTGGTCCGGGTGGTCGACCCGTCCAGCCGGCAGGCGTGGCTCGGCGCCGCCGCCGTCGTGGTCGACCGGGCCGCGGCCGAGCGGTGTGCCCGGCGGGCGTGGCCCCGGCGCGGCCGGGTGATCCTGGTCGGCGCGACGGAACCGGACGCCGACGACTTCCGGGCCGCGCTCGCCGTGGGAGCGCAACACGTCATGCAGCTACCGGCGCAGGACACCGCGCTGATGTCGGTCCTCGCCGACGTCGCCGACGCGGTGTACCCCGCCACCGGGCGTGGCCCGGTGGTCGCGGTGGTCGGCGGGCACGGTGGTGCCGGGGCATCGGTGTTCGCCGCCGCGCTGGCCTCCGCGGCGGCAGAGCAGGGCGATGCGCTGCTCGTCGAGGCCGATCCGTGGAGCGGCGGAATCGATCTCGTGGTCGGCCTGGAGGCCGAAGGCGGTGTGCGGTGGCGGGACCTGCAGCTGCGATCCGGTCGGCTGGCCGCCACCGCCCTGCGCGAGGCGCTGCCGCGTTCGCGGCGGCTGGCCGTGCTGTCGGCGGACCGGGGCGGTGGCGACATCGACGCCGCCCCACTGGCCGCGGTCCTCGACGCCGGCAGCCGCGGCGGCTCGACCGTGGTCTGCGACGTTCCCCGCCGGGCCACCGCAGCTGCCGAAACCACCTTGGGCTCGGCGGATCTCGTCGTCGTGGTGACGACCGCTCAGGTGCGGTCGGCGGCCGCGACGGAGGCGGTGGCGCGCTGGGTCTCGGCCCACAACCCCAACGCCGGGCTGGTGGTGCGCGGACCGGCGCCCGGCGGGATGAGCCCCGCCGAGGTGGCCGAGATCGTCGGTCTGCCGCTGTTGGCGGCGATGCGGCCGCAGCCACGGCTGGCGGTGGTCCTCGAGCACGGGGGCCTGCGCCTGCGGCGGCGGGCGCCGCTGGCGGTCGCCGCCGGTGCGGTGCTGGCGCTGCTGCAGGCACATCCGGGGCGGGCGCTGCCATGAGCGGCTCGCTGCTCGATCGGGTGCGCGAACGGTTGGCCGCCGAGTCGGGCCCACTGCGGCCCACCGCGGTCGCCGCCGCCATCCGGGCCGAATCCGGTGGTTTGCTGGGCGATGCCGAGGTGCTCGACAACCTGCGCCTGCTGCAGACCGAGTTGAACGGGGCCGGGCCGCTCGATCCGCTGTTGGCCGCCCCCGGCACCACCGACATCCTGGTCACCGGTCCCGATGCGGTGTGGGTCGACGACGGAGACGGATTGCGTCGCACCGACATCCGATTCAGCAGCGACGACGCGGTGCGCCGGCTCGCGCAGCGGCTGGCGCTGGCGGCCGGGCGGCGCCTCGATGAGGCCCAGCCGTGGGTCGACGCCACCCTGAACAGGCTGGGCGACAACGGATTCACCGTGCGGCTGCATGCGGTGCTGCCGCCGGTCTCGGCCGGCGGAACCTGTCTGTCGCTGCGGGTGCTGCGGCCGGCCACCCAGGATCTGCCGACGCTGACCGCCTCCGGCGCCATCGCCGCCGACGCCGCGAGCGTGCTGACCGACATCATCGACACGCGACTGGCGTTCGTGGTGTCCGGCGGAACCGGGGCGGGCAAGACCACGCTGCTGGCCGCCTGCCTGGGCGCGGTGTCCGCCGGCGAGCGCATCGTCTGTGTGGAGGACGCCGCCGAACTCGAGCCCGACCACCCGCATCTGGTCAAACTCGTCGCCCGGCCGCCCAACGTCGAGGGGGAGGGGGAGGTGACGGTCCGCGACCTGGTCCGTCAGGCGTTGCGGATGCGCCCGGACCGGATCGTGGTCGGCGAGGTCCGCGGCGCCGAGGTCGTCGACCTGCTCGCCGCCCTCAACACCGGCCACGACGGCGGCACCGGCACCGTGCACGCCAACAGCCCTGCGGAGGTGCCGGCCCGGCTCGAGGCGCTGGCCGCCGTCGGTGGACTGGACCGCGGCGCGTTGCACAGCCAGCTCGCGGCCGCCGTGCAGGCCGTGGTGCACGTCGCCCGGGGCCGTGACGGCCGACGCCGGCTGGTGGAGATCGCGGTGCTGCGCCGCGCCGACACCGGCCTGGTGCAGCCGATCACCGTCTGGCGGTTGGGTCACGGATTCGATTGCGGCGCAGAACAATTACGTATCCTTATTCGGCGGCGGAGCCGACTGTGACGGGCGCGGCGATCGCCCTGGCGGTGGCGGTGCTGATCGCTCCGGCTCGGCCGCGACACCGGATCCGGCCGCCCGGCCGAGCGGCGTCGCTACCGCTGCGGCACCTCCCCGTCGTCGCCGCAGCGATCCTGGTCGCGGTCGCCGCGGCGGTGATCGGCGCGGGGGTGGCCGTCGCGGGCGCGGCCGCAGCGGTCACGGTGCTGATCCGCGGCCGCCGCCGGCACCGCCGACAGGCCCGCATCCGGGAGGCCGACGAGCTGGCCGCCGCGCTGGACACCCTGGTCGCCGAACTGCGGGTCGGAGCCCACCCGGTGGCCGCGCTGGCGGCCGCCGCCGACGACACCGGCGCCACTGTCGGCGCCGCGTTGCGGACCATGGCCGCCCGGGCCCGGCTCGGCGCCGATGTCGCGGCCGCGCTCGTCGAGGCGGCGCGCGATTCGGCGCTACCCGGCCACTGGGAACGGCTCGCGGTGTGGTGGCGGCTCGCGACCGTCCACGGTCTGGCGATCGCCGGGCTCATGCAGACCGCGCAATGCGACGTCGTCGAGCGGCAACGATTCGTCGCCCGGGTGGAGGCCGGCCTCGCCGGCGCCCGTACCACCACCGCCGTGCTGGCCGGGCTGCCGGTGTTCGGGATCGCACTGGGGCAGCTGATCGGTGCCGATCCGGTGCGGGTCCTGTTCACCGGGGCCGGTCAGTGGCTGCTGGCGGTCGGGGTGCTGCTGGTGTGTCTGGGGCTGCTGTGGGCCGACCGCATCACCGCAGGGGTGACCGGGTGAGCCTCGCTGCGTTGTTGCTGGCCGCCGCCGTGCTGATCGGCCCCGGTCCGGCCCGTCCCCGGCTGCGCCCGGTCCGCCGACGCGGCGCCGCAGCCGCCGGGGAGCGGCGGGCCGACCCGCTGGCGGAGGCCTCCGCCCTGGAGGTGTTCGCCGCCTGCCTGCGCGCCGGGATGCCGGTGTCGACCGCTGCCCGGGCGACCGTTCCGAGTGCGCCGCCGCCGCTGGCGGCGGTGCTGACCCGCGCCGCGGACCTGTTGGCGCTGGGCGCGGATCCGGCCGAGGCGTGGGCGGACGCGAACGCGTGTGGCCGGGCGGCGGCGTTGCTGCGGCTGGCGCGCCGTTCGGCCAGATCCGGCACCGCGCTGGCCCACGGTGTCGCCGAACTGGCCGAGCAGGCCCGCGCGGACGCCGCCGACGCCGCTCACGCCGCCGCCGAACGCGCCGGCGTGCTGATCGCCGCACCGCTGGGGGTGTGTTTCCTGCCGGCCTTCGTGTGTCTGGGGATCGTTCCGGTGGTGGCCGGGCTGGCCGGCGACTTGCTGCGAACAGGGTTGGTTTGACGGTGGTGAGGAGGAAAGAAATTGCTGCAGAACATCTTTCGCAATATTCAGGCCCGCCTGAACCTGCTGATCGTCGACGAGGGCGGGATGAGCACCGTCGAGTACGCGATCGGGACGGTGGCCGCCGCGGCGTTCGGGGCGATCCTGTACACGGTGGTGACCGGGGATTCGATCGTCAGTGCGCTGACCCGGATCATCAGCCGGGCGTTGAACACCAACGCCTGACCGGCGCGGCCGGTGCGGTCACCGTCGAGGCGGCGCTGGCGATCGCGGGCCTGGTGGTGGTGTTGGTGCTGTGTGCGTCCGGGCTGGCCGCGGTCTCGATGCACATCCGCTGTGTCGATGCGGCCCGCGAGGCCGCCCGGTTGGCGGCGCGGGGCGGCGACGGTGCGGTCGTGGCCCGCACGCTCGCGCCGCGGGGAGCGGCGGTCCGGGTCGACCGTGCCGGCGGGCAGGTCGTCGTCGAGGTCACCGCGCGCACCCCGCTGCTGCCGGGGATCACGGTGGCGGGCCGGGCGGTCGCTGCGGTGGAGCCGGGTGTGGGCTGAGGACGGTTCGGCGAGCGTGGCGGCCGCCACGATGGTCGCGGTGCTGGTGGCGGTGACGGTCGGCATCGCCGGTGCCGGTGCGGCGGTCGCGGCGCGTCACCGGGCGCAGGCGGCGGCCGACCTCGCTGCGCTCGCCGCGGCCGGTGCGCTCGCCGGCGGGCCGCAGGCCGCGTGTGCCCGCGCGACCGGTATCGCCTCGTCGATGCGGGCCGAGTTGTCCGGCTGCTCCGTCGAGAATCTCGATGTCGTTGTCACGGTTGATGTTTCGGTGAACCTCGGTCGCTTCGGTCTGGGGGCGGCCCGAGCGGTGGCGCGGGCCGGCCCGGCCGCGACGGGTCCGGGAGCTGGTTAGCCCGCCGGCCGCTCCCGGTACAGCACGAACAACAACGGCGCGCTCACCCCGCGGGCGTCCATCGCGCCCAGCACCGTGTCGTCGTCGACCTTGCGGAAGACGTCGTGAATCGGCTTGTCGTCGTAGCACATCGTGGCGGTGATCACCCCGCGGTAGCCGGTCATCCGCAGCCGAGCCTTCGGAGCCGAGGTGCGAAAAAGCTTGCCGAACAAGCGGAATAGCCGCTGCACCAGCGGGTTGTGCAGCAGCCGGCTGAACCGGACCAGCAAGGACACCGGCACGAACGCCGGGTTGAGGCAGAAGAGCCGCTCGGCGCGGTCGACCATGACGAGGGGATGAACCTCGTCTGGTGAGTCGAACCGCTTGCCGTGCCACCCCATGGCCTCCAGCACGCCGTCGAACGGGTGACCGGTGTCCAGCCCGGATCCCCGCCAGGACCCGAGCAGTTCATCGATCTGCACCGGGGGCAGCGAATCGTAGAACTCCAGCGCTTCGGACAACTCGGTGCGGCCGCCGGTCAGCTCCGCGAGCCGGCGCCGGCGTCGCACCGGGTCATCGGCGGAACGCCCCACGATGTCGGTGCGCACAGTCACACACCCAACGTAGGAGCGGGAGCGGCGAATGTCGACATCGACGACATCGAAAACCCGCTTCTCGAGCACCGGCCGCGCCCCGAACCCGCCGAGCGTGAGTTTTCGCACGTCCGACAGGCGTGTCGCGCACGAAACCGCACGTTCGACATACGGCCGACCGAGAACAGCTAGGCCGGAGCCAGCGCCGCCAGTTCGGCGGCGTCGGGTCGGCGCAGCGCGGCCAGCCCGGCGTACACCTGGTCGTCGAGCTCGACCCGGTCGACCGTCACGTGCACCGGCGCCCAGCCGTCGCCGTTTCCGGCGGCCATCCGCACGATCCCGCATGCCGTACCGGACGCGAAATCGGCTGCCATGCGGCGCATCCGGTGCCGATCCTCGGGATGGACGAGGTGATCGGCGGCCAGGCTGGCCCGCCAGTCGAAGAACGGGGCAGGCTCGTCGAGCCACTTCAACAAGGTCCAGCTCGTCAGGTCGAGCAACGCCCGGTGCACGCCCGGCGTCGCGGACGCCTCGGCGGCCTGCTGCGCCCCGTTGGAACCGGCGTCGCCGGCGGGCGGATCCGGTTCGGCGCGCCAGTTCATCACCCGGCACACCGGTTGCTGCTCGTCGGGGTCGAGCATGGTGCGTGCGACCAGGCCCACGGTGATCGGCTCGCCGCGAAAGTCGTTGAGGTGGAAGGTGCCGCAGAACCGCTCGCCGGGCCGGCGGCGGATCAGCATCGCCAGCGCCCGCGCCTCATCGCCGTCGATATCGCTCACCGGGAAGTTCTCGGCGAACGCCAGCACCGCGGTCGACGTGCCGGCGTCGGTGTCCAACCCCCGATTGGCCAGCGCCTCGCGGGTGGCTACGGCGGTGCCGCTGGTGAGGTGCCACACCGCCGCTCCGGGGATCGGGCGCTCCGGCGGCTCCATGTCCGGCGGTCCGACCCACAGCTGCACCCCGTGGATGCGCCCGTCGGTCATCCGCACCACCTCGGTGCGGATCACCCGGTCGTTCTTCGGGGTGATGCTGCTCAGCCCGTGTCCGGCGCGCAACGTCTCGCCGATGGCGGTCTGGATCGCCATCAGATGCGGATCGCGCCGCAGGAACGAGGTGATCGGCACCAGCCGGGTGGTGCGTCGGCCCTGGGCGACCACGGCGGGCGTGCTGCCCAGTGTCTCCACGAGCAGCCAGTCGTGGCTCATGTGGGCATTTTACGGGTGCAACCGCACCCCGCGTCGACTACGAAATGCGAGGTGAACAACACGCCAACAGCGTGCGAACAAGCGGTTTTCCGGCCCGTTACCGGCCGGCGAGTTCGCGCAACACCAGCCGCAACACCGTGACCGCTCCCGACTTGTCCAGCGGGTCATTGGCGTTGCCGCACTTCGGCGATTGCACACACGAAGGGCATCCGCTGCGGCATTCGCACGCCTCGATGGCCGCGGCGGTGGCCGACCACCAGGTGTGCATCGCGCGAAATCCGCGTTCGGCGAACCCGGCACCGCCCGGATAGCCGTCGTAGACGAAGATCGTCGGCAACCCGTCCACCGGGCCGATCGCCGTGGACAACCCGCCGATGTCGCCGCGGTCACAGCTGGCCACCAGCGGCAGCAGCCCGATCGCGGCGTGTTCGGCCGCATGCAGGGCGCCGGGGATGCGGCGCGCGTCGATTCCGTTGTCGTCCAATGCCTCCGGGGTGACGGTGCACATCACCGCCATGGTGTCCAGCGTGCGGCTGGGCATGTCCAGCTCGATGAAGTCGAGCACCTCCCCGGACAACCGGCGCCGCAGATACCCGATCACGGTGTTGGTCACCGACACCGGGACGAGCCCGATGGTGACCGCGCCGACGGTCTTTCGTTCCCCCTCGCCGGTGACCGCGATGTCGGTCAGTTCCCGGGCGAAGGTGGCGTACCCGGGGTCCTCGGCGTGCACGAACGCCACCCCGGCCTCGAGATCCAGCGAGTCCACCACATAGGTCTCGCCCTGGTGCAGATACACCGCGCCCGGATGCACCGACGCCGGCGCGCGGCCCGCGCTGGTGCTGCCCAGCATCCGGCCGGTGTCGGCCTCCAGGATCGCGATCTGCTCGCCCGAGCCGCCGCGGATGTCGACCGCCGGGTGCGGATCGATGCCTGGGGCGGGAAAGTAGCCGCCGGGGCGGCGGCGCAACAGCCCGTCGTCGACCAGCGCGGCCACCACCGCCTCGGCGTCCCACAGCCGCACCTCCGCCTCGGTCAGCGGCATCTCCACCGCGGCGCACAGCAGCTGCGGCCCCAGCACGTGCGGATTGGTCGGGTCGATCACCACCTGCTCGATCGGGCGGTCCAGCAGCGCCGACGGGTGGTGTACCAGGTAGGTGTCCAGCGGGTCGTCGCGGGCGATCAGCACGATCAGTGCGCTCTGCCCGCGTCGGCCGGCCCGGCCCGCCTGCTGCCAGAACGACGTCACGCTGCCCGGGAACCCGGCCAGCACCACCGCGTCCAGCCCGGCGATGTCGACCCCCAGCTCCAGCGCGTTCGTCGTCGCCAGCCCGCGCAGCCGCCCGTCGGCCAGCGCCCGCTCCAGCGCCCGGCGGTCCTCGGCCAGATACCCGGCCCGGTAGGAGGCGACCGTGTCGACCAGCTGTGGGGCCCGTTCCTCGAGCCGGGCCCGCGCCCCGAGCGCGGTCAGTTCCGCGCCGCGCCGGGACCGCACGAACGTCAGCGTGCGCGCCCCCTCGGCGACGAGATCCCCCATCACCCGGGCCGCCTCCGCCCCCGCCGACCGGCGCACCGGGGCCCCGTTCTCGCCGATCAGGTCGTCGAGCAGCGCGGGCTCCCACAGTGCGACCGTGCGCGCGCCGTGCGGCGACCCGTCCTCGGTGACCTCCGCGACGGTCTGCCCGATCAGCCGGGAGGCGGTCGCCCCCGGTTCGGCGGTGGTGGCGCTGGCCAGGATCACCGTCGGTCCGGAACCGGACGAGTAGCGCGCGCACAGCCGCAGCAGCCGGCGCAGCACCATCGCCACATTGGAGCCGAAAATCCCGCGGTAGTAGTGACATTCGTCGACCACCAGGTAGCGCAGGTGGCGCAAGAACACCGCCCAGCGGGCGTGGTTGCGCAGCAGCGACAGGTGGATCATGTCGGGGTTGGAGAAGATCCACCGGGACCGTTCCCGGGCGAAGCGGCGCACCTCGGTGGGGCTGTCGCCGTCGTAGGCGGTCGGTGCGACGGTGCGCAGGGCCGGCACCGCCTCGGTGAGCGCGATCGCCGCCCGCAGCTGATCGTGGCCCAGCGCCTTGGTCGGCGACAGGTACAGCGCCCGGGCCCGCGGGTCCTGTTTGAGCGCGGTGAGGATCGGCAGCTGGTAGGCCAGCGACTTACCCGACGCGGTGCCGGTGCTGATCACCACGTGCCGGCCGGAGTGGGCCAGGTCGGCGGCGGTCAGCTGGTGCGACCAGGGGGTGCGCACGCCGCGGTCGACGAACGCCTGCACCACTTCGGGGTCGGCCCAGGTCGGCCAGGACGCGGGACGGCCGGGCCGGGCGGGCAGATCCGCGACGTGGCGTAGCGGATCATGGGCGCCCGTCGACCGGCCGGCGCCGGCCCCGTCGACCGCGCAGGCCAGCAGCTCGCGGCCGAAATCCGCCATCTGCAGCCTCCCTGTACCGAATCGCAGCGCAATTGTTGCCCAGTTGTCCGCGTCCGACTGTCGCGGCAGCCCGGAACGTGGTTGACTAACGACGGTCGCAGCTTCTGTGTTCGTGTATATGCACTCGCAGGACCACGTTGCGATCGCGGTGCCTGCGAGGTTGAGGTCGGGTGAGTTCCGAGCAGTCCAGACGAGGATGTCGGTCGGAACAGGCCCGGTGTACCGAAGCACGGTGGACCGCACCCGCAAGAAAGAGAAGGAAAAACAGGAAATGCCACAGGGAACTGTGAAGTGGTTCAACGCGGAAAAGGGCTTCGGTTTCATCGCGCCGGAGGACGGATCCGCCGACGTATTTGTCCACTACACGGAGATTCAGGGAACCGGATTCCGCACCCTGGAGGAGAACCAGCGAGTCGAGTTCGAGGTCGGCCAGAGCCCCAAGGGGCCGCAGGCCACGGGTGTTCGGGCCATCTAGCGAGACCCCCGATCGAAGCCAACACCCCGCGAGCTCCCGAGTAGGGAGCCGCGGGGTGTTGTGCTTGTAGCGCCCGCACGCGTCCATCGGTGCGTCCATCAGCGCCTTGCCCGCCCGCCGCGCCGGGCTGGCTTACTGTCGTCGTGTGAGCCAGCTGTCGTTCTTCTCGGCCGAGTCGGTGCCGCCCGCGGTCGCCGACTTGACCGGGATACTCGCCGGGCCGGGCCAAGTCGTGACCGTGGGGTCCGGGGCGCGGCTGTCGGTGGTGGTGACGCAGCTGTGGCGGGCCGAGGCGCTCGCCGAGATGATGGTCGAGGCCGGCGTCGAGCCGGAGATCAGCCGTACCGACGAGGGCCACCCGCTGGTGCGCACGGCGGTCGACCCGCGGCTGCTGGGCATCGCCGCCGACTGGACCCGCGGCGCGGTCAAGACCGTGCCCGCGCAGTGGCTGCCCGGGCCCCGGGAGTTGCGGGCGTGGGTGCTGGCCGCCGGCAGCCCGGAGGACGACCGCTACCTGCTCGGGCTGGACCCGCACGCCCCCGATACCCACGCCCCGCTGGCATCGGCGATGATGCGGGTCGGGATCGCACCGACGTTGATCGGCACCCGGGGCGCACGCCCCGCTCTGCGGATCAGCGGCCGCCGGCGGCTGTCGCGCCTGGTAGAGAATGTGGGTGAGCCCCCGGCGGGCGGTGAGGCCGCCGAGCAGTGGCCGCGGGTCTGAGACCCGCGGTACGGGGAGCCGGTTTGCGTCGGTACGCACAGAATGCGAAATTGTCAGGTGCCGACGGGTGGCGGACCACCTCGCCGAGGCGGGTACCCACACCCGGCGGGCAATGAATGAAGTGGAGCGTATACACAGGTGGCAGACGAGGACCGCGGCAGCCGCGGTAACGGCAAGGTGCGCCGGCTGGTCATAGTCGAGTCGCCGACCAAGGCGCGCAAAATCGCCAGCTACCTGGGCTCCGACTACATCGTCGAATCCTCCCGGGGCCACATCCGCGACCTGCCCCGCAATGCCGCCGACGTGCCGGCCAAGTACAAGTCCGAGCCGTGGGCGCGGCTGGGCGTCAACGTCGACAACAACTTCGAGCCGCTCTACATCATCAGCCCGGACAAGAAGGCCACCGTCAACGAGCTGAAGGCCAAACTCAAGGACGTCGACGAGCTGTACCTGGCCACCGACGGTGACCGCGAGGGCGAGGCCATCGCCTGGCACCTGCTCGAGACCCTCAAACCGCGCATCCCGGTCAAGCGGATGGTGTTCCACGAGATCACCGCACCCGCCATCCGCGAGGCCGCCGAACACCCGCGCGACCTGGACAACGCGCTGGTCGACGCGCAGGAGACCCGCCGCATCCTGGACCGGCTGTACGGCTACGAGGTCAGCCCGGTGCTGTGGAAGAAGGTGGCGCCGAAGCTGTCGGCGGGCCGGGTGCAGTCGGTGGCGACCCGCATCATCGTGCAGCGTGAACGCGAGCGGATGGCGTTCCGCAGCGCCAGCTACTGGGACGTCACCGCCGAGCTGGACGCCAGCGTCTCCGACCCGCAGGCCACCCCGCCGACCTTCACCGCCAAGCTCAACAGCGTCGACGGCAGGCGGGTGGCCACCGGCCGCGACTTCGACGCGCAGGGCGGGCTGCGCAAGCCCGACGAGGTGCTGGTGCTCGACGAGGCCGCCGCCGGTGAGCTGGCCGCGAACCTGCGCGGGGTGCAGCTCGAGGTCACCTCGGTCGAGCAGAAGCCCTACACCCGCCGGCCGTACGCGCCGTTCATCACCTCCACGCTGCAGCAGGAGGCGGCCCGCAAGCTGCGGTTCTCGGCCGAGCGCACGATGAGCATCGCGCAGCGGCTCTACGAGAACGGCTACATCACCTATATGCGTACCGACTCCACCACGCTGTCGGAGTCGGCGATCAACGCCGCGCGCACCCAGGCCCGCCAGCTCTACGGCGACGAGTACGTGCACCCGACCCCGCGGCAGTACACCCGCAAGGTCAAGAACGCCCAGGAGGCGCACGAGGCGATCCGGCCGGCTGGCGACGTGTTCGCCACCCCCGGGCAGCTGCACGCCGAGCTCGACGCCGACGAGTTCCGGCTCTACGAGCTGATCTGGCAGCGCACGGTGGCCTCGCAGATGGCCGATGCCCGCGGCACCACGCTGAGCCTGCGTATCTCCGGCACCGCCGCCGACGGCCGGCAGGTGGTGTTCACCGCCAGTGGGCGCACCATCACCTTCCCGGGCTTTTTGAAGGCCTACGTCGAGAGCATCGACGAGCTGGCCGGCGGGGAGTCCGACGACGCCGAGAGCCGGCTGCCGCAGCTGCGCAAGGGCCAGCGCGTCGACGCCAAGAAACTCACCCCCGAGGGGCACGCCACCACCCCGCCGCCGCGCTACACCGAGGCATCGCTGGTGCGTGCGCTCGAGGAGCTCGGCATCGGCCGCCCGTCGACCTACGCGCAGATCATCAAGACCATCCAGGACCGCGGCTACGTGCACAAGAAGGGCAGCGCGCTGGTGCCGTCCTGGGTGGCGTTCGCGGTGATCGGGCTGCTCGAACAGCACTTCGGCCGGCTGGTGGACTACGACTTCACCGCGGCGATGGAGGACGAGCTCGACGAGATCGCCGCCGGGCACGAGCAGCGCACCACCTGGCTGCACAACTTCTACTTCGGCGGCGATCACGGGGTGCCCGAGTCGATCGCCCGCTCCGGTGGGCTCAAGAAGCTGGTCGGGGTCAACCTCGAGGAGATCGACGCCCGCGAGGTCAACTCGATCCACCTGTTCGACGACGACCAGGGCCGGCCGATCTACGTGCGGGTCGGCAAGAACGGGCCGTACCTGGAGCGGATGGTCACCGGCGAGGACGGTGAGCCGAAACCGCAGCGCGCCAACCTGTCCGACGCGATCACCCCGGACGAGTTGACGCTGGAGCTGGCCGAGAAGCTGTTCGCCACCCCGCAGGAGGGGCGCTCGCTGGGCATCGACCCGGCCACCGGGCACGAGATCGTCGTCAAGGACGGCCGCTACGGCCCGTACGTCACCGAGATCCTGCCCGAACCCGAGGAGGGCGGCGACGACGGCGAGGCCGGTGCGACGGCCAAGAAGGGCAAGAAGCCGACCGGCCCCAAGCCGCGCACCGCGTCGCTGCTGCGGTCGATGGACATCGAGACCGTCACGCTCGACGACGCGCTGAAGCTGCTGTCGCTGCCGCGGGTGGTCGGGGTGGACCCCGAGACCGGTGAGGAGATCACCGCGCAGAACGGCCGCTACGGCCCATATCTGAAGCGCGGCAACGACTCCCGGTCGCTGGCCAGCGAGGAGCAGATCTTCACCATCACGCTGGACGAGGCGTTGAAGATCTACGCCGAGCCCAAACGCCGCGGGCGGCAGGCCGCGGCCGCGCCGCCGCTGCGTGAGCTGGGCATCGACCCGGCCACCGGCAAGCAGATGGTGATCAAGGACGGCCGGTTCGGCCCGTACGTCACCGACGGCGAGACCAACGCCAGCCTGCGCAAGGGCGACGACGTGTTGACGCTGACCGACGAGCGGGCAGCCGAGCTGCTGGCCGAGCGGCGGGCGAAGGGACCGGTCAAGCGGACCCGCAAGGCGGCCGCGAAGAAGGCCCCGGCGAAGAAGGCCGCCGCCAAGAAGGCGGCCAAGTAGGCCCGGTCAGGCTCCCGGACCGGATTCAGCCCGCGGTGTCGCGGGCGATGGTGTCGCCGGTGATCTCCGCCCCGGCGTCGGTGACCTGCCCGTCGGGTTCGGCCGGACTCCTCGTCTCCGCCGCCTGCGGCGCCTCATCCGGCGATGCGAGCCGCTTCGGCCGCGCCAGCTGAGTGGGCACGGTGCGGCCGCGCAGCTGCACGGTCTCGCCGACCTCCCAGCACAGCGCCTCGGCGTCGACCGCGCCGCTGACCGCGATCGCCGACGCCAGCACGTGGCCCTCCTCGAGCTTGGCCAGTTCGGTCAGCCGGGCCGCCTCGTTGACCGGGTCGCCGATCACCGTGTACTCGAAGCGGGCCTTGGCGCCGATGTGGCCGGCGATCGCGCGGCCCGCGGACACCCCGATGCCGAACTCGGTCTGCCCGAGCACCCGGATGAGCTCGTCGTGCAGCTCCCGGGACGCGGCCAGCGCCGCCCCGCACGCGTCGGGGTGTTCGATCGGGGCGCCGAAGATGGCCAGCGCCGCGTCGCCCTGGAACTTGTTGACGAACCCGCCGTGCCGGTTGACGGTGTCGACCACCACCCGGAAGAAGTCGTTGAGCAGGTTCACCACCTCGGCGGCCGGGATGGTCGACGCCAGCCGGGTGGAGCCGACCAGGTCGACGAACAGCACCGCGACATCGCGTTCCTGCCCGCCCAGTTCGGTGCCGCGCTCCAGGGCGCGGCGGGCCACGTCCTCGCCCACGTAGCGGCCGAACAGGTCGCGCAGCCGCTGCCGCTCGGCCAGATCCCGCACCATGTCGTTGAACCCGGCCTGCAGCAGGCCCAGCTCGCTGGCGTCGTAGATCTGCATGTGCGCGTTGTAGTTACCGCGCTGCACCTCGCCGAGCGCCCAGCGCAGCTGCCGCAGCGGGTCGGCGATCGACATCGCCACCAGCAGGGTGCCGGAGAACCCGATGATCAGCGCCGCGATCGCCAGCAGCAGGATCGGGGTGGTGAGCTTCTCGGCCGGCGCGGTGAGCACCTCGAACTCGCTGGCCACCAGCGCCAGCACGATCGCCAGGATCGGCACCCCGGTCGACAGCACCCAGGTCAGCACCTGGCGCAGCACCACCCCGGGGGCGCGGAAGTTCTCCGGTACGCCGCCGCGCAACGCGGCCACCGCGACCGGCCGCAGCACCCGCTCGGACTGCAGGTACCCGATGATCGCGGTGGCGGTCGCGCCCAGGCCGGTCGCCAGCGCCACGACCGGCGCCGACCGGCTGGCCACCGGCCAGCAGGCGATGATGAACACGATCGAGCCCAGCAGCCAGTTCGTCCCGCTGATCAGCGTCCGGTAGAACGGCATCTTCAGCGCCCGGGCCCGCGCCAGCTCGGTGACCTGCGGATCGGTCTCGGTCAGCAGGGCGTCGCGGCGCTGCCAGCGGATGACCGGGATCAGCAGCCGCAGGCTGATGTAGGCGCCGACGGTGAACGAGACGAGCAGATAGCCCAGGAAGATGGCGAGGTTCGCCGGCGGCAGGTCCTGCAGCTGCAGGCGGTCCTCGGGGGGCAGCCCGAACCGCAGGAAGCCCAGTACCAGCAGGGCCCCGATGATGTCGGCCTGCAGCATCCCCAGGGTGAACACCGGCCACGGGGTGCGCGCCACCCAGCGGATGAACGGGCCGATCCGCCTGATCGGTATGGGCTCGGTGTTCACGGAGTCAACCGTATCCGGCCGCGGCCGGCCGAGCGGGTGCTGTCGGGCACTCCTGTCGCTCTCGTCAGTACTGTTATCGGCGATGACCGGGGTCTTTTCACGTCTGGTGGGCCAGGAGGCGGTGGAAGCCGAGCTGCTGGCTGCGGCGCGGGCCGCCCGGGGTGATGCGTCTCACAATCCGGCGGCCGATTCGGCGGGCATGACCCACGCCTGGCTGATCACCGGCCCGCCCGGGTCGGGACGGTCGGTCGCCGCGCTGTGTTTCGCGGCCGCGCTGCAGTGCAGCCACCCCGACACCCCCGGGTGCGGTGAGTGCCGGGCATGTACGACGACGATGGCCGGCACCCACGCCGACGTGCGGCGCATCATCCCCGAGGGGTTGTCGATCGGGGTCGACGAGATGCGCGCCATCGTGCAGATCGCCTCGCGACGGCCCAGCACCGGGCGCTGGCAGATCGTGCTGATCGAAGACGCCGACCGGCTCACCGAGGGCGCGGCGAACGCGCTGTTGAAGGTGGTCGAAGAACCACCGCCGTCGACGGTGTTTCTGCTGTGTGCGCCATCGGTGGACCCCGAGGACATCGCGATCACGCTGCGGTCGCGCTGCCGCCATGTGGCGCTGGTGACACCGTCGGTGGACGCCATCGCCCAGGTGTTGATCGACAACGACGGCATCCCGCCCGAGCAGGCGCGCTGGGCAGCCTCGGTCTGTGGCGGCCATGTCGGCCGGGCGCGCCGGCTGGCCACCGACGACGAAGCGCGGCAGCGCCGGTTGCGGGCGCTCGGGCTGGCCCGGGACGCGGCCACCCCGTCGCGCGCCTACGCGGCGGCCGAGGAACTGGTGGCGGCGGCCGAGGCCGAGGCGGTGGCGCTGACCGCCGAACGCAACGAGGAGGAGGCCGAGGAACTGCGCACCGCGCTGGGCGCCGGCGGGACCGGCAAGGGCACCGCGGGCACGCTGCGCGGCGCCGCCGGGGCGCTCAAAGACCTGGAACGACGCCAGAAGTCGCGCCAGACCCGGGCGTCGCGGGACGCGCTGGACCGGGCGCTGATCGACCTGGCGACGTTCTTCCGGGACGCGCTGCTGGTGTCGTCGGGGGCGGCGCAGGTGCGGCCCAACCACCCGGACATGACCGACCGGGTCGGTGCGCTGGCCGAGCATGCCTCGCCGGAGAAGCTGCTGCGCTGCATCGAGGCGGTGCTGCAGTGTCGGGAGGCGCTGGCGACCAACGTCAAACCGAAGTTCGCCGTCGACGCCATGGTCGCCACCGTCGGGCAGGCGCTGCGGGACTAGCCCGACTCCGGGGTCTCGCGGGCGATGCCGAGCGTCGCGCCGGCGGCCGGGAACCCGGCGTAGGCGGTGCAGTGACAGGGTCGCACGGCCCGGAGCGCCGGTCGGGGGCGCGTCACAGGGGGATGCCGACTTTGGCCGGTAGGGGCACCTGCCGTAGACTCGTCCCGCTGAAAGCACGCCACCTTAGCTCAGTCGGTAGAGCAGCTCACTCGTAATGAGCAGGTCAGGAGTTCGATTCTCCTAGGTGGCTCCATCCGGCGCCCGGCCCCTGGGCCGGGCGTTCTGCTGTTCGGTCCGGGGCCGTCGCATACCCAGTGGGAGTTCTCCAGCTGCCGGTCACCTGCCGTGGGCGGCCTTGTTCCACACCGCGTAGAAGTCGGAGACGTCCAGTCCGAGATTGGTGACGTAGTCGCGCTGGCTCTGGTAGTAGGACTCGAGCGAACTCTCGCGGTCCAGAACCACCGCGGGCGGCAGCAGCCGACCGCCGTCGAGGTAGTCGACGATACAGCCCTGCGGTGGTTCGCCGGCCACCGCGAGGCAGGCTTCGGCCATGGCGTTGACGACCGGCCACAAGGCGGGAGGCCGATTCTTCAGCTCCTTGTCGACCGATGCCGCCACGCCCGAAAGAGCCGCAGCCGCGCGCACCGCGCGCCGGCTCACCCGGGCAGCCACCGACGGTTCTCGACAACCCTGTTCGGCCGCGGCGGCAGCCACCTCAACTGCGCGCGAGTAAGCGCTTTCGATGAACTTTTCACCCGACTCAGCGTTGGTGGCTATCACCGCGAACACCGAACGCGCGGCCGCGGGATCATCAGGGGTGCTGAGCTCGCCGAACCCGCGCATCCCGTCGTCGTAGCCGACCATGGCGGCCTGAAACGGTGTGAGAGCGTCGGCGTATGCGTTGATCAGATCAGGGGATACGCGCTTGAGTTCGGGCCGAATGTCGGCCAGAACCTCGGCCACAACATGCGCGGATTCGCCTGCCCAGGTGGCGATTTCAGGCGCATCGGAAGTGGCGTCGGGGCCGATCCACGAGAAATAACGAGCGGGTTTGGCGCCATCGTCGGGCCAGTTGTAGGTGGTGATGCGCATTAGCGCTTGATCCGCGCCCGGGCTGGTGAGGAACGCGTGCACGGCATCGGGCTCGGCGCTGCGTGGCAGTGGCGGTTCAGGCATTGCGCAGGCAGCCAGGACCATGCAGATGGTGGTGCCGATCAGCAAAGCGGCATACGCCGGAGAAAACCGGATTCCGGGTGCAGCCACAAACATCCCACCTTCCCTCGACGCCTACTTTGGGTCAGCGTGCCTGCGCCGCCCTCGCGTGGCGTACCCTGTGCCGAATCAGCAGGTCCCTTCGTTTGAGCTCCGATCCGATTTCGTGACGTGCCGCTACGCGGGCCAGCCCGGGACCGGCGGCAGCGTCGGGAAATCGCTAGGCCAGGCTGCCCATCGTCTGAACGGCGGAGAACGACTCGATGTAGGCAGCGGATCGGTACCGCCGTGCCGGAGAACAGATCGATGCCCGGGGCGGCTGTCCACTGAAACCGTTCGTCGGACAACGGTCCGCTGGTGCGGTCCAGCGGGTCATGGCCCGAGGACTCGCCGCGGTCGTTCGCCACACCCGCTGAGCAGCAGCATGATCAGCGCGGCGAAACCGATGACCGCGCAGACGTTCACTCGGCCGTACCCCTCACTGGTGGCGATACCCCGACTCACTGCGTGACATCGTCGTACTGTTCACCGAAAGGTCCGGAGGGATTCCTGGCCTCGCCGACGATCTGGTCGAGCCAGCGGTTCAGGTCGGCACCGTAGGTGTCGGGCGTGACGGTTATGCCGTTCTGCTCCTTGAGTTCCTCGATCGTGCCGAATCGCTGGTACCGCTGCCCGTCGGCATCGGTATCCCACACCAGATACCTTTCGGCCCCAGGCATCTCGACACCCGCGGCGAGCAGAGCGTTGGCGGCGAATCGGGCCGCTTCGTCGCCGAACATCGGCTTGACGTTGCCGGCGATGTCCGAACCGTTGCCGAAGAAGCTTTCCTCCAGCGCAGAACCGAAGAACGAGATCGCCTTGCCGTACGGCCCGCCGGCTGCCGCCAGCGCCGCCACCGCCTTGTTGTAGACGGCCTTCTTCAGCTCCGTCATCTCGTTGTTGTCCATGGCGATGGTCTTGAGCCCCTCGGCGGTGCCGTAGTCGATGAGCCCCTTCAGCGTGGCCGCGGCGTTCATCCGGGCGTCGTCCTTGAACACCTCGACGCCGCCCTTGACGTCGGTCGCCCACTCGAACGACTTCTGCAGCGCCAACTCGTTTGCCGCGCCGTAGAATTCGCGGTACGCCTCCACGTCGCTGCCCAGGACGGCGAACACCCCCTTGGCGAGCGGGCGGGTCTGGTCGCCACCGTCGAGCGGGTCGAAATTGTCGAGCGCGCCGCCGTCGACGCCGGCGATGTCTGCCATGTACGGGGTCAGGCCGTGCGCCATGCCGCGGACCAGCTCCGGATTCACCTGGCCGAGGGTGTCGGTGTGACCCCACATGTTCTTGATGTTGAGCAGTTCGTCCTTGTGCGCACCGAGGAACTGCGCATAGCGCTCGGCCGCCGCGGAGGCGATCTGCTGGTCGTGTGCGCTGCCGTTGGCGGCGTCGTGGGTCCAGTTGAACAGGCCCGCCGCATCCCGGCCGTCGTCCGACCAGCCCATCCTCATGATGTCCATGAGGAAGTCGTCGCTGTTGTAGTCGTACGGCACCGTGTCGGGAGCGTTCGGGTCCTCAAGGTGCGGTTGCCAGCCGACGAGATGGTCGGTCACCACCTGGTGATCGCGGCCCGCCGAGGTGAACAACTCCCGCACGGTCTTCTCGTTGACCGGGCTCTGGTCCATGAGCCGGTCGGACAGCCGGATCATCTCGCGGTCGATCTCGGTGCCGGTCTGGAACTTCTGATCCCCGTTGCGCACGATCTCGGCGATGGTCTCGATCCGGTCGCGGTCGGCGCCGGTCGCCGGGTAGTCGAGGTTCGCGATCGACAGCGCCCGCTGAACCGACTCCGGCAGCCGATCGAACGACCCCGCTCGCAGGTTGCCGTTCTCGTCGGGCTCGCCGAACCGGACGTCGTCGTTGCTCATCAGCTGCCAGGAGTCGCCGATGACGTTCTTGTGGTCGCCGAGCCGGTCCTGCGCGCGCTTGAGGTCCTCGACGCTCATGTTGGCCTGCTGGTCGGCCATCTGGTCGAGATAGGCCTTCTGGGTGGGGGTCAGCTCCTGGCCGGGAACAATGCTCGACAGCACCTCGTCGACGCGGGCGGCGGCTTCCTGATCACCGTCGTTGAGGGTCCTGCGGACATCCTCCTCAGCCTGCTGCTGGACCTGATCGTCGTCCCCCTCGGCATCCCCCCCGTCTTCCTCCTTGTCGCTATCTCCCTCCTCGTCGCCTTCGCCGGAAGCGAACTTCTGCTTGTTGCCGAGGGTTTCGTACTCGCTGCCGAGTCGGGCGATGTCGCGGCCGATCCGGCTGAGGTCGTCGTTGGAGCGTTGGACGACCTCGGAGATCTGTTCGGCGCCGAGGCCGAGCAGTTTCCAGCTCAGGGTCTCGCCGGCGCGGCCGGGCGGGAGGCTGTTGAACAGGGCGGCGAAGTTGGCGCGGACGGTGTCGAGGTTGGTGCGGCCGGTGGCGACGACGTCGGCGGCCTGGGTGACCTTGTCGGCCAGTTGCTCGTCGAGGTCGGCGAGCCTGCCGATGATGCGGCGCTGCTCGGCGTTGGCCTGCGCGTAGTTGTCGGCGGCGGTGCCGGTCCACCGGTCATCGGGTTTTGTCGCCTGCAGCTGGGAGTCGATATCGCGCAGCTGGGCGCTGCTGTCGAATTCCTCACCGGTCACCGGTGCGCCGTCACCGTGAGTGTCGCGGGCGTTCCGCCAGAGCTGCAGGAACGCGTCGGCCGCACTCACCGGTCAACCCCGCCCGAAACGCACATGACGTCGATTATCGCCCGTCGCCACCATCCCGTCGCGCACTTATCTCGGCGCCAGGAAACCGACCGGACCCGGGGAGATGCAGACCGACAGGGCCGCGGTGTTGGCGGCCACGTCGATGGCGTCACCGGCACCGGGCAGCCGCACGAACACCCGGTTCAGCCCGGGCCGCACCGGCACCTTCACCGCGCGGCCCTCGCTCAGCGACATGGTCAGCGACCCGTCGCTGTTGGCCAGGTAGTTGATCTCGGCGGTCCAGTCCGCCGGCAGCAGCGGCCCGTCCAGCGGGATGTGCACCGGGAAGTCCGGTTGCACGAAGTAGCCGCAGTTCGGCTGCGGGCCCGGAACGATCGCGCGCACCCAGGTCACGTGGGCGTCCACCAGCCGGCCGGTGCGGTCGAACATCCGCGGTCGGGTGGTGGCGTCGGCGAAGTCCGGCCGCGGCCGCGCCAGCGCGAACATGTGGCTGGCCAGGTTCTCCGGGTAGGCCACCCGCTGCAGGATCAGCGGGTCCACCTCCTGGTCGAGCAGCGGCGCATCGGACTCCGCCGCGGCCTGCTGCAGGCCCGCCAGCGCGTTGTGCAGATACTCCGGCACCGGGCTGTCGCGCCAGATCAGCAGAAACGTCGCGGTCGAGTACAGGCTGCCGGCCACGAACGCGCTGGTAACCACGAGCACGGCAACGGTTCTGGCGCGGGACGCGTCGAGTGCGGCACTCGGCCGGTTCGGTGCGCGCAACCCGACCGCGGCCAGCAGCGCCAGCACCACCACCAGGTCGGGGAAGTACCGCAGTGTCTGCGCCAACTCCAGCGCGGTGAACTGCGATGAGCGCAGCAGGTAGATCGGCACCTGGCAGGCCACCGCGTAACCGGCCGCCACCAGCCACACCGCCCAGATGCGCCGCTTGCGGTACAGCGACAGCGCCAGCACCGCGGCCAGCGCCAGCCAGCCCAGCACCATCACCGCCACCGGCGGGGTGGCCCACGGCGAGGCCGGCGCCCACCGCTGCCACTGCCACGGACCGCCCACCAGGCCGGGCACGATGCCGTGGGTGATCGACCGGGCCAGCAGGTCGGCGGTCATCGACCAGTCCCGGCTCCACCGCCGGGCATCGACCACCAGCAGATACACCCCGACCCAGGCGGCGGTCAGCGCCAGCGTCGGCAGCCACAGCGCAGCACCGTGCCGCCACACGCGGGCCAGCGGCGACCGATCACCGGTGACGTAGGCCAGCAGGGCGGTGATCGCGAACGCCACGAACGGGATCACCGCCGCCTTCTCGAAGAACAGCAGCCCCCCGAGGTACACCAGCGTGCCGGTGACCGCGTAGCGGCGCGCACCCGTGCGCACCAGACAGATCGCATCCGCGCACACCCAGGCCAGCGCGGCCAGCATCGGCAGCGAGTTCAACGCGGCCGCCCACCAGGCGAACCCGGTGATCGCCAGCGGGGTGAACAACGCAAAGGTCAACGGCAGCAACAACACCGGGCGCCAGCCCAGGATCACGTGCAGCGCCCTCAGCAGCGCCAGCGACGCCAGCAGTTGCAGCAGCACCAGGCTCACCGCCGGGCCCGCCCAGACGAACGGCGCCAGGTTGGTGATCAGGCCGGCCAGCAGGAACGCGCCCGGCATGACGTGACCGTCGTGGTCGTCGAACAGATACGACCACGACAGCAGGTTCTGGGTGCCGGCGCGGCCGACCAGGATCAGATCGTCCCAGTAGTAGTAGCCGCCGAACGCGAGCACCGCCCGCACCGCGAGGTGCACCACGATCAGCGCGACCGCGGCGCGTGCCACCCAGGACGAACCCGGCACGCCGTTACCGCGGATAGGCATCTCCGGCCCGCTGCCGCGCCTCCCATGCGGACCTGACCATGTCCTCCAGCGAATGGCGCATCCGCCAGCCCAGATCCCGGGCGGCCAGCTCCCCGGAGGCGACGATGCGGGCCGGGTCGCCGGGGCGGCGCGGCGCGATCGTCGGCTCGAAGTCGATCCCGGTGACCTTGCGGATCGCGGTCATGATTTCGCGCACCGAGGTGCCGGTGCCGCTGCCGAGGTTGTACACCGGTTCCACCGGTTCGCCGGCCTGCAGCCGCCGGGCCGCAGCGACGTGCGCCAGCGCCAGATCGGCGACGTGGATGTAGTCGCGCACGCAGGTGCCGTCCGGGGTGGGGTAGTCGTCGCCGTTGATGCGCGGCGTCTCACCGCGGTAGAGCATGTCGAACACCAGCGGGAACAGGTTGTGCGGGCTCACGTCGTACAGGTCCGGCGAGCCCGAGCCCACCACGTTGAAGTAACGCAGGCTGGTGTGCCGCAGCCCGGTGGCACGGGCGGTGTCGGCCAGCAGCCACTCGCCGATGAGCTTGCTCTCCCCGTAGGGGGATTCGGGTCGGGTCGGGGTGGTCTCGGTGACCAGGTCCACGTCGGGGGTGCCGAAGGTGGCCGCGCTGGAGGAGAACACGATCATGTTCACCTCGCACTCCTGCATCGCCTTGAGCAGGGTGACCATCGCCGACACGTTCTGCTCGTAGGTGTGCAGCGGCTGCTGCACCGACACCCCTGCGTACTTGAACCCGGCAATGTGGATGACGCCGGTCACCCGCTGTTCGCGCAGGGTGCGGCGGACCAGGTCCGCATCCAGCAGGGTGCCGCGCACGAACGGCACCTCGGGCGGCACGAACTGCTCGAGCCCGGTCGACAGGTCGTCGATCACCGCGACCGGCAGATCGGCGTCCTGCAGCGCCCGCACCACGTGGGATCCGATATAACCGGCGCCTCCGGTCACCAGCCAGGTCATGTGGGCAGGGTATTCGGCGCGGATTCCGCGTGTCGATCAGGGCGGTGCCGGGCCAGTGCGACCAGGTGCACCGCCATGCCGACCAGCGGTCCGCACAGCAGCGCCACGATGGTGCGGGTCTCCAGCGCCAGCGGCGCCAGCAGCAGCATGGTGGCGACGACGGTCGCGCTGACCCAGCCGGCGGCGTAGGCGCGGTGCAGCGCCGCCGCGACGGTGGCGGCCCCGGTCAACGTCAACAGCGCGATCGAGGTGGCCGCGGCGGTCAACCAGGCCAGCACCGCGCCGTCGGCCAGATACTCCGGCCCGAACGCCACCCGCAGCAGCCACGGTCCGATCAGGCCCGCCGCCACCACGCCGATCGCCCCCACCAAGCCCACCACCGCGACCGGGGCGAGCAGCGCCCGCAGCCGGCGCCCCCGCTCGTCGACGAAGTGGGCGATCAGGTTGCCCTGCAGCGCGGTCAACGGGATCAGCAGCGGCGCCCGGGTCAGCATCACCGCCAGCAGCACCACCCCGCCGGCGGCGCCCAGGTCGCCGTAGGTGGCCTTGAGCAGCACCGGGAAACCGGTCACCAGCACCGCGCTGGCCCCGGCGGCGGCGATCGAATGCGAGGCACCCCGCAGGAATCCCGCCATGCCGCCCGCGGTGCGCAGCCGGGCCGCGCCCAGCGCAGCCGGGGAGACCAGCAGCACGATCAGCCACGCCACCGCGCCCGCGACCGTCGCCCACAGGAACCCGGCCAGTCCCCAGCCCAACACGAACGCCGCGACGGCCACCGCCACCCGGATCCCCACGTCGGTCACCATCAGCGCCCCGTACTGGGTCCACCGGTTCACCCCGGCCAGCATGCCCAGCAGCGTCGCGTGCAGACAGAACCCGGCCACCCCGGCCGCCAGCAGCAGCACACTCAGCAGGCGCGCCTCGGCGAACACCCGTGCCGCCCACAGCGGCGCGGTACCGATGATCGCCGCCGCCGCCAGCGCCGCCACCAGCACCGCGGCCCACATCGGCCGGGTGCGGCGGGGCCTGCCGGCGGGCGCGGACACCGCGTGGCGCACCTCCCGGGTGGCTTCCTGCAGCAACCCGTTGGTCGCGCCGGTGACCAGACCGAACGCGCCCCAGAACACGCTGAACACCGAGAAACCCTCCGGCGCCAGGTTCCGGGCCGCCAGGTACATCACCACGTAGCCGCACAGCGCGGACAGGGCGGTGGCCGCCCCGACCCGCAGGACGCTGGCCCGCGTGATCGCGCCGGTCGCCGGCGTCGCGTCGGTCACAACGTCGCCACCGGCGGCATCACGCGGCGGGCTTCTCGGTCTGCCGGGCGCGGCGTTGCGCTCCGTCGGGTCTGCGCCGGCCCACCGGCCACGGGGCGATCGGGTTGCCGAGCCAGCGGGTGGATGCCGGCAGCTCGTCCCCGCCGAGCACCAGCGAGGCGGGCCCGACCGTCGCACCGGCGCCGATGCGTGCGCCCGCCGACACCGCCGAGTGCGGGCCGATCGTCGAGCCGGCTTCCAGCACAACGCCATCGGCGCCGTCGTCGGGCATGCCGGCCGGTATCCGGGCGGCGCGGTTGACCGCCGCACCCGTGCCCAGCCTGACCAGATCCGGGGCCGACACCCCGGTGGTCTCGCACCAGACACCCCGGCCGACCGCCGCGCCCAGCGCCCGCAGCCACAGCGTCATGGCGGCGGATCCGGTCGCCAGCCGGCAGAACCACGGTGCGGCAACCGTTTCGGCGAACGTCGCGGCGAGATCCTGGCGCCACCGCGCCACCGGCGACCGCTGTCCGGCCCGGATCCGGCCCGCTACAAGCCATTTGGCGAGCACGACGACACCGCCAGCGACCGCGGCGGCGACCAGCATCGCGATCCCGCTGCCCACCACCGCCCAGTACCAGCCGACCGTCAGCGCGGTCCACTGCAGCGCGGCCAGCAGCGCCACCCCGAGCGCGACGGTCACGACCACCGGCACCAGCCGGGCGGTCTCGACGATCGCGCGCAGCAGCTGCGGCCCGCGCCGGCCCGCCGAGGGACTGCCGGCCCGCCACCGGGTGGCCGGACTGCCCAACCACGCCGACCCGGGCCGGGCCTGGTTCGGCGCCACCGCGGCCGCCGAGATCACCGTGTTGTCGGGAACGCCGGCTCCGGCCGGGACGAGGGCCGCGTCGCCGACGACCGCGCGGTCACCGATGCGGGTGGGTCCGAGGCGCAGCCATCCGCCGCCCAACGCGTAACCGCCGACGGCGGCGTCCCGGCCCAGCACCGTCCCGGCGCCGACGGTGGTCAGTCGGGGCAGCGCCGGGACCGTGCAGATCTCCGCGCCGCGACCGACTTCGGCGCCCAGCAGGCGCGACCACACCGGTGCCAGCAGCGCTCCGGACACCGGCACCGCCCGCGCCGCCTCGGTCAACCGGGCGACCAGCCACGCCTGCCACCCGGCGCGGCTGCGCACCGGGTGCCGGCCCGGGCGCAGGCCCAGCGACAACAACCGCACACCGGCGACGATCGTCACCGCATAGGTGATCAGCGCGACCACCGCCGCGACCGGGGTCCAGATCGCGGCCGGGGCGAGCGCGGCGCTCAGCGTGGCGGTGTCGCGCACGGCCCAGCCCAGCACCAGGGCCCCGGCCGCGAGCGCCGGCAGCGGCAGCGCGGCCGGCAGCAGCGCCGACACCGCGTACACCCCGCCCCACAGCGGGGACCGGTTCGGTGGCGGCGAGGACGACGGCCGCTGCCGGCGGGGCGGTGCGGATCTCACCGCCGGCGAGCCGGCCCAGAACTGGCCGTCGCCGATCCGGCCGGTCGTACACGATCCGGGGGCGAGCACGGCGTGGACACCGACCGCCGTGCCGGGCAGCAGCACGCTGCGGGTGCCGACCGCGGCGTCGGCGGCCACGGTGATGCGCCCGACGTGGAAGGCGTCGCCGTCGACCCAGTGCCCGCGCAGATCCACCTCGGGATCGATCGCGCACCGGTCGCCGAGGGTGAGCATCCCGGTCACCGGTGGCACGGTGTGCAGGTCGACGCGTTTGCCGATCTTGTTGCCGAGCGCGCGGGCGTAGATCGTCAGCCACGGCGTGCCGACGACGCTGCGCGCACCGGCCGCGTCGGCGATCCGTTCGGCCAGCCACACCCGCAGATGCACCGCCCCGCCGCGCCGGTACACACCCGGTTGCAGGCCGGACAGCAGCAGCCGCGCCGACAGCGCCGACCACCCCAGCCGTCCCAGCGGGGTGACGAACAGCAGGAACCCGAACAGGATCCACCACCAGCTGACGGTGCGGGTCCACGGCACCCAGTTCAGTTCGGCGGCAACGTTATTGGCCGCTCCCAGCCACACCGCCCAGGGCAGCCCGGTGAGCGTCGCCGGGATCAGGGCGAGCACCGACTGTACGGCGCGGCTGAACCGGGGAGTGGGCCGCACCTCGCGCGGCGCCGGGGCGGCGGTCTCGGGCAGCCCGTCGAGAAACTCGGCCAGCGCCCCGAGCCGGGGACGGTCGTAGACGTCGGCCACGGTCAGCTGCGGATAGCGGCTGCGCAGCGCGGAGACGAGCCGCGCGGCCGCCGACGGCCCGCCGCCGAGCACGAAGAAATCGGCGTCGGGGCCGTCGACCGCGGCGCCGAGCACCGCGCGCCACTGCTCCGCGAGCCAGCAGGCGGTGCCCGTCAACTCCGCCCGCGGGTCGAGCGCCGGCATCGGTTCGGTCGGATTGGCCCCGTCGATCAGATGCACCCCGTCGGAGTCGGCTCGGGCCTGATCCCCGGTGCGGCAGGCCCGGTTCCACCCCAACGCCGGAATCGGTGGAAACAACTCGCCGTCCAGCGCCGGGTCGACCGCGCGTGCCAGGCAGCCGCCGCCGAGGACGAGTTCGCCCACCTCGCCCGCACCGACCGGCCGGCCGTGCTCGTCGACGACGGCCACCTCCCAGCCCGGCAGCGGTGACCCGAGCGCGGTCGGGTCAGCCTCGCCGAGCCGGGCCGCACACACCGTCCCGGTCGCGCCGAAGGCGCCGTAGCAGCTCCACACCTCCCGCGCGCCCGGCGCCCCCACCAGCGGGGCCGTCACCAGGCGTGCGGCCACATCGGCCGGACAGGTCTCGCCGACCAGGATGAGCAGCCGCACCGACTCCAGCGCCTCGACCGGCCAGCGCGCTGCCGCCGACGGCGTCGCCGTCACCACGGTCGGCGTCCGCGACGAAAGCCACGGGCCCAGGTCGACACCGTTGCGCGCCAACGCGGGTGGCGCAGGCACCAGACACGCCCCGTGTGCCCAGGCCAACCACATCTCCCGGCAGGCCGCGTCGGTGGCCACCGGCATCGCGGCGAGCACCCGGTCACCCGGGCCGATCGGGCTGTCCGTCAAGAAGATCCGCGACTGTGCATCGACCGCCGCCGCGGCGATGCGATGGGTCACCGCGATCGCGTGGGCGGCGCCGGCCGCCTCCGGCGGCACCAGGATCCAGGCGTCGTCGCGGCCCAGCGGCTGGCCTGCCCGCCAGCCCCGCGACGACCCCGGTCCGCGGATCAACCCGCGTTCGGTGATCACCCCCACCACGCCGAGCTCACCGAACAGCGCCCCGGCCCGCTCGTCGTCGCCCGGTTCGATCGGGACGTAGGCCGCGCCGGCGGCCAGCACCGCCAGGATCGCCACATACAGCGCGTAGCCGCCACCCGGGATCCGGATGCCGATCCGGTCGCCGCGGCCGATGCCGCGGGCCGCCAGCCAGTCGACCGTCTCCTCGATGTCGGCGATCAACTCGGCATAGGTCAGCTGGACCTCGCCGTCGTCGATCGCCGGCGCGTGCGGATGGCGACGCGCGGTGTCGTAGAGGATGTCGACCAGCGTGCGCGGCTCCGGCCCGGGCGCCGACGGTGCACACTGCGCGGCGTCCAGGGCTTCCGGCAGCGGGTCCTCGGTCACGGATACAAGGTACTAAGGCACCACCGTCGCACCGGGTTCACACGGCCGCACCACTCCCGGCCGGCGTCACACCATCGGGCCGGGTTCGGCGAGGTTTGGTCCCAGCGATTTCGGTCAACGTCGCTTACCTGGCACAATCGGCGTCGGAGGGGAGTACTCCTTCGCCGCGGCGTCGTCATCACGTCGGCCGTCATCGGTCGACCGGTGCTGCGGGCCGGCACGCTCGTGGCGGCGGAAGAGACCTCCGGCGTTCTGACGACCGGAGGTTTTGTGAACGTATCCGCAATCGAGTGGGCGATAACGCTCACCGTGACGATCGCCGTTCTGTTGTTCGACGTGATCGTCATCGGGCGCCGCCCGCACGAGCCGTCCCGCCGCGAGACCGGGATCGCGCTGGGCGTCTACGTCACGCTGGCCGTGCTCTTCGGCCTGTGGACCTGGATCTTCCACGGCAGCAGGTACGGCCTGGAGTTCTTCGCCGGGTGGCTGACCGAATACAGCCTGTCGGTCGACAACCTGTTCGTCTTCCTGATCATCATGGCCAGCTTCAATGTGCCGCGGAAGTTCCAGCAGCAGGCCCTGCTGGTCGGCATCATCCTGGCGCTGATCTTCCGCGGCATCTTCATCGGGTTGGGCGCGGTCGCGATCAGCAAGTTCTCCTGGGTGTTCTACATCTTCGCGGGCTTTCTGCTCTACACCGCGATCAGCCTGCTCCGCGACACCGATCACGACGACGACGGCGACAACTTCGTGGTCCGCTTCGCCCGCAACCACCTGAGCATGACCGACACCTGGGCCGGGCTGCGGATGTGGGTCAAGGAGAACGGCAAGCGCGTGATGACGCCGATGTTCCTGGTCATCGTCGCGCTGGGCACCACCGACCTGATCTTCGCGCTCGACTCGATCCCGGCCATCTACGGTCTGACCCAGGAGCCCTACCTGGTGTTCACCGCGAACGTGTTCGCACTGATGGGGCTGCGCCAGCTGTACTTCCTGCTCGGCGACCTGCTGCGCCGGCTGGTGTACCTGTCCCAGGGCCTGGCCGTGATCCTGCTGTTCATCTCGGTGAAGCTGTTCCTGCACGCGCTGCACGAGAACGAGCTGCCATTCATCAACGGCGGCGAACACCTCACCTGGGTGCCGGAGATCCCCACCCTGGTGTCGCTGGGCGTGATCGTCGCCACGCTGATCGTGACGACGGCGTTGAGCCTGTACCGAACCCGGGTCCGGGACGTGCGCGATGTCGATCCGGTGGAGTCCGACCCGGACAGCGAGGGGTCATTCGATTCCCGCTGAGCGCAACCCTCGAAGTGGCCGCTGCCGGTGCCTAGCGTGGGTCCGTGCGGTTACTTGTGGCTGATGACGCGACCGGCGAGTGGACCGAGTTGACCCGGGGCTCCGGCCCGGCGGTACGCATCGCCGCCGCCGACCTGGCGCGGGCGCGCCGGGCGCGAGCACAGCTCAAGGCCGACGACGACGTGGCCGTCATCCTCGATGTCGCGGTCGCGGTCGGGCCGGATTTCCGTGCCGCACAACGGGATGTCGAAGCGGTCGCCGGGGTGCGCTACGCCGGCACGGTGATCGGGCTGGCCGGGCTGATCGCCGATATCGAGGCGGCCGGGGTCGCCGACGGGGTCACCCTGGTTCCGGCGTCCAAACAGCTCGATCTGCGGGCGGTCGGCGCCGATGTACTCGATCTGCTCGCGGCCCGGCCGCACCGCCGCGCGTCGTGACGGCCGGCAGCCGGTCGAACCAGTACCAGTTGTCGGTACCGGTTGTCAGTACCAGTTGTCAGTACCAGTTGTCAGTACCAGTTGTCGTAGCCGCCCTCGGGGCCCAGCATCCGCTCCAGCCGGGTGCGGTTGATGCGGGCCAACTCGTTGCGGACCACCTTGCGCTCGGTCTCGGTGTCGTGGTGCAGCCGCTGGTGCAGTGCGGTGAGCACCTCCTGGGCGGACAACCCGCCCACGTACATCACGAAGCCGAAGCCGAAATGCTCCAGGTAGTGTTTCGAGGCCTGGTTGAGCTCCGCCATCACCTCGGGCTCGGAGCTCCACACCGCGCACTGTTCCTTCGCCGACTTCTCGCTGCCGGGACGGCGCCCGATGTCGGGATAGGCCTGCAGGATCAGGTCGATGGACTCCTCACCCAGCTCGAACAGCAGCCGGTCCGCGGCGCGGAACAGCTCGTCGTGGCTGGCATACGGTCGACCGCGCGCCAGATCGGTGGCCATCGACACGCTGTAGCAGCATTCGAACACCGCATGGACGGCCCGGCGCATGGGCAGTGCGTTGAACGCGTCGAGGCCGATCCCCTGATGCATCAACACACAGTCATGATCGGCGCCGCAGAGCACCGCAACGTTAACCGATGTTACGGCCAGGAAAACTCACCCGGGGCCGGGCGTGTCGCACCCCGGGCCCGGGTGAACGACTCGGTGCGGCCGTCAGTGCGACGACTGCTTGAACCGCTCCACCGACCGCTCGAGCTCGGCCACCGCCTCGTCGCGGCCCACCCAGTCGGCGGCCTTGACGTACTTGCCCGGCTCCAGGTCCTTGTAGTGCACGAAGAAGTGCTTGATCGCCTCCAGTTCGAAGCTGTTCACGTCACCGACGTCCTGGATGTGGTCCCAGCGCGGGTCGTCGGCGGGCACGCACAGGATCTTGTCGTCGCCACCGGCCTCGTCGGTCATCTTGAACATCGCCACCGGGCGCACCTCGACGACGCAGCCCGGGAACACCGATTCGGTCAACAACACCATCGCGTCCAGCGGGTCGCCGTCCTCACCCAGCGTGTTCTCGAAGAACCCGTAGTCGGTCGGGTAGCCCATGGGCGTGTACAGGTAGCGATCCAGCTTCACCCGGCCCGTCTCATGGTCGACCTCGTACTTGTTGCGCGACCCCTTCGGGATCTCGATGACAACGTCGTAACCCACCGCGATGGCTCCTTGCTTTCTCTGTCTGCCTTCTCGTGTCCTGTGTCGTCGGCGCCGACAGGCCTGCTGTGTCGTCTCCGGCGACGAGGCACCCCGGCGACCCCGTGCCGGCATCGCGCCGCCTGTGACGACGTGCGGGTCAACATTAATGGAGGGATACCCTGCTGTACTGGGGGAGTCCGAACGAAACGGGAGAGCAATGCGACCGACGCGGTGGCGGCGATCCACCCACGCGCTGATCGGCGTGGCGGTGCTGGTGCTGGTTGCGGCCGTGGTCGCGGTCGCCGCGGTGGTCACCGGCGGCTCACCCGACGCCGCGGCGGGCAAACCGCTGCCGGCTCCGGTCACCGCCAAACCCGCGGTGGTCCCGGTCGCCGACACCGCGCCCCGGCCCGAACCGGCCCGGCTGGCCGCCGCACTTGCCCCGGCGCTGGCCGACCCGAACCTCGGCAAGTTCACCGGCCGGGTCAGCGACGCCCTCACCGGCGCCGAGCTGTGGTCGCAGGGTGCGACCGTCCCGATGCAGCCCGCGTCGACGAACAAGACGCTCACCGCGGCGGCCGCGCTGCTGACGCTGCCCCGCGACGCGCGGCTGACCACGCGGGTGCTGGCCGGTGAGCGTCCGGGGGTGGTGGTGCTCAAGGGCGGGGGTGACCCGACCCTGTCGGCCGCCCCGCCGGACGAGGACACCTGGTACCGCGACGCCGCCCGCATCAGCGATCTGGCCGAACAGGTGCGCCGCGCCGGGATCAGCCCCACCGCCGTGGAGGTCGACATCAGCGCCTACAGCGGGCCGACCATGGCGCCCGGCTGGGATCCGCTCGACATCGACGGCGGCGACATCGCCCCGATGGAGGCCGTCATGCTCGACGGCGGCCGTACCCAGCCGGTCAGCTTCGACTCGCGGCGGTCGCACACCCCGGCCCTGGACGCCGGCCGGGCGCTGGCGGCCGCGCTCGGCGTCGACCCGAACCGGGTCACCGTGCTGCGCGGCCCGGCGCGCACCACCCACGAGATCGGCTCGGTGCAGTCCCCGCCGCTGATCGACCGGCTCCGCGACATGATGTACGCCTCCGACAACGTGATGGCCGAGGCGATCGGCCGCGAGGTGGCCGCGGCCACCGGCCGCCCGCAGAGTTTCGCCGGCGCGGTCGAGGCGGTGCTGGACCGGCTGCGGTCCGTCGGCATCAACACCGCAGGCGCCCGGCTGTTCGACTCCTCCGGGCTGTCGGTGGACAACCGGCTCACCGCGCTGACCCTCGACGACGTCGTCAACGCCGCCGCCGGTGACCGCACCCCCGCGCTGCGGCCGCTGGTGGAACTGCTGCCGATCGCCGGCGGCAGCGGAACCCTGTCCAACCGCTACCTCGACACCGAGGCCGGGCGGGCGGCCACCGGGTTCCTGCGCGCCAAGACCGGCTCGCTGACCGGCACCAATACGCTGGCCGGCATCGTGACCGACCGGAGCGGACGGGTGCTGACCTTCGCGCTGATCTCCAACGACGCCGGCCCCATGGGCCGGGTCGCGCTGGACAACGTCGCCGCCGTGCTGCGGTCCTGCGGGTGCAGCCGATGAGCCCACCGGCCCAGCAGACCCGGCTGAGCGTCGGCCGTGCGGTCGACTGGCGGTTCGCCGCCACCGTCGGCGAGAAACTGGCCCGGCCCGGCCCGGCGGCCACCGAGTACACCCGCCGGCAGGCCGTCGAACAACTCACCGAACTGTCCCGCCGCGCCGAGGTGCCGGTGCGTGAGCTGACCGGCCTCAACGAGGGCGATCAGATCCCGGAGGCCCGCATCGTCGACCGCCGCGAGTGGATCCGCTCGGCCACCGAATCGATGCGGGTGATGACCGGCGGCGAACAGCCCGACGGCAACCGGCCGTCGTTCGCCGGCCGGATCACCGGCGCGCAGACCGGCGCGGTGCTGGCGTTCGTGTCGCAGGGCATCCTCGGCCAGTACGACCCGTTCGGTCCGCACGGCGGGGAGCTGCTGCTGGTCTACCCGAACGTGATCGCGGTGGAACGCCAACTGCGGGTGCGGCCCACCGATTTCCGGATGTGGGTGTGCCTGCACGAGGTGACCCACCGGGTGCAGTTCCGCGCCAATCCCTGGCTGGCCGACCACATGTCGCAGTCGCTGGCGGTGCTCACCGAGGAGCCCGGCAACGACGTCGGTGAGCTGGTGGGCCGGCTCGCCGAGTACGTGCGCGACCGGCGCGCCGCCGCCGACGGCTCCGGCGGCGACCCGTACTCGTCCGGGGTGATCGGGCTGATGCGGGCGGTGCAGGCCGAACCGCAGCGCCGCGCCCTGGACCAGCTGCTGGTGCTGGGCACGCTGCTGGAGGGGCACGCCGAGCACGTGATGGACGCGGTGGGTCCGGCGGTGGTTCCGTCGGTGGCGGTGATCCGCAGCCGCTTCGACGAGCGTCGCCGACGCAGCCAGCCGCCGCTGCAGCGGCTGCTGCGGGCGCTGCTGGGGGTGGACGCCAAGATGAGCCAGTACACCCGCGGCAAGGCGTTCGTCGACCACGTGGTGGCCCGGGTCGGCATGGCCCGGTTCAACGCGATCTGGTCCGGACCGGAGAACCTGCCGCTGCCCGCCGAGATCGACGAGCCGCAGCTGTGGATCGATCGGGTGCTGTAGCCGCGCTGACCGCGGCGGTGGACCAGTTCTGCCGCCACCACGCCGTCGACGTGCCCGGCTGGTGTGTGGCGCTCTCCGGTGGGGCGGACTCGCTGGCGCTCACCGCCGTCGCGGCCCGGCTTCGTCCCACCACCGCGCTGATCGTCGACCACCGGCTGCAAGCCGGCTCCGACCGGGTGGCGCACACCGCCCGCGATCAGGCGCTGGCGCTGGGATGCGTTGCGGTGCAGGTGCTCACCGTCGAGGTCGGCCGGGACGGCGGACTGGAGGCGGCGGCGCGCACCGCCCGCTACGAGGCGCTGCGCAAAGCCCGCGGCGACGCCCCGGTGCTGCTGGCCCACACCCTCGACGATCAGGCCGAGACGGTGCTGTTGGGGCTGGGCCGCGGGTCGGGGCCCCGGTCGATCGCCGGGATGCGGCCCTACGACCCGCCGTGGTGCCGGCCACTGCTCGAGGTACGGCGCGCGGTCACCCACGCCGCCTGCGCCGAGCTGGGGCTGACCCCGTGGCAGGACCCGCACAACACCGACCGGCGGTTCACCCGGGTCCGGCTGCGCACCGAGGTGCTGCCGCTGCTGGAGGACGTGCTCGGCGGCGGGGTGGCCGAGGCGCTGGCCCGCACGGCGGCCGCGCTGCGCGAGGACACCGACTGCCTGGACCGGCTGGCCGACGCCGTCCGCGCCGAGGCGAGCACCGACGCCGGGCTCGACGTGCGCCGGCTCGAGACGCTCGATCCCGCGCTGCGGCGGCGGGTGCTGCGGGGCTGGCTGCTCGCCGGCGGCGCGACCGATCTGACCGACAAGCAGATCCGGGCGGTCGACGCGCTGATCACCGCCTGGCGCGGTCAGGGTGGGGTGGCGGTCGGGTCGCGGCTGGCCCGCACCCGGTTGTTCGCTCGGCGCAGCGGCGGCAGGCTGACCCTGCACACCGAACCGGTCTGAGGCATGGCACGCTGTGCACGTGGCTGCGCAATCCGCCGAGCTGTATCCCGGCGACATCAAGTCGGTGCTTCTCACCTCCGAACAGATCCAGGCCAAGATCGCTGAACTCGGTGCGCGGGTGGGCGAGGACTACGCCGAGACGTGCCGGGCGTCCGGGCAGGACCTGCTGCTGGTCACGGTGCTCAAGGGCGCGGTGTTCTTCGTCACCGATCTGGCCCGTGCCATCCCGCTGCCGGTGCAGATGGAGTTCATGGCGGTCAGCTCCTACGGGTCGTCGACTTCGTCGTCGGGGGTGGTCCGCATCCTCAAGGACCTCGACCGCGACATCAGCGGCCGCGACGTGCTGATCGTCGAGGACATCGTCGATTCCGGGCTGACCCTGTCGTGGCTGCTGCGCAACCTGGCCACCCGCAATCCGCGTTCGCTGCGGGTGTGCGCGCTGATGCGCAAACCCGAGGCGGTGCGCGCCGACGTCGACATCGCCTACGTCGGGTTCGACATCCCCAACGAGTTCGTCGTCGGCTACGGCCTGGACTACGCGGAGCGCTACCGGGACCTGCCCTACATCGGCACGCTGCACCCGCGGGTCTACGCCGAGCAGTGAACTCGGCCCCGACCTCTGCGCGAAAGTGAACCCACGGCGGTAAATCCCGGCGATCAACAGCCCTGGCTTCACTTTCGGCGCAGGATTGAGGCCATGACCGACACCGTGCTGCGCATCTGCCCGCTGTGCGAGGCCACCTGCGGCCTGACGCTCACCATCGCCGACGGCCGGGTGACCGGCGCCCGCGGCGACAAGGACGACGTGTTCAGCGCCGGGTTCATCTGCCCCAAGGGCGCGAGCTTCGCCGAGCTCGACAACGACCCCGACCGGCTGCCCGGACCGCTGGTGCGCCGCGACGGCCGGCTCGTTCCCGCGAGTTGGGCCGAGGCGTTCGCCGCGGTCGCCGCCGGGCTGGGCGCGGTGCTGGGCGAACACGGCGGTGGGGCCGTCGGGGTGTATCTGGGCAACCCCAACGCCCACACCGTCGCCGGCGCGCTGTACCCGCCGGTGCTCATCCGCGCGCTGGGCACCCGTCAGGTGTTCAGCGCCAGCACGCTGGACCAGATGCCCAAACACGTCGCGCTCGGGCTGATGTTCGGCAGCCCGGTCGCGTTCACCGTCCCGGATCTCGACCGCACCGACTACCTCGTCATCATCGGTGCGAATCCCGTTGTCTCCAACGGCAGTCTGGCCACCGCGCCGGACTTCGTCGGCCGGCTCAAGGCGCTGCGCCGCCGCGGCGGCCGGCTGGTGGTCATCGATCCGGCCCGCACCCGCACCGCCGAACTCGCCGACCGGCATCTGGCGGTACGCCCCGGCACCGACGCCGCCCTGCTGCTGGCGGTGGTGAACGTGCTGTTCGACGAGCGGCTGGCCGATCTCGGAGCACTCGCCGACCACGTCCACGGTGTGGACGAAATGCAGCGGGTGGCAGCGGATTTCACCCCGGAGCGGGTCGCCGGCTACTGCGGCGTCGACGCCGGCGAGATCCGCACCCTGGCCCGCGAACTCGCCGCCGCTCCCACCGCCGCGGTGTACGGCCGGATCGGAACCTGCACTGTCGAATTCGGCACCCTGACCAGCTGGCTGGTGGACGCGGTCAACGTGCTGACCGGCAACCTGGACCGCCCCGGCGGGGTGATGTTCCCGCTCGGCCCCACCGCCCCCGCGCCGCGCCCGCCGCGGCCCGGTCGCGGGTTCACCACCGGCCGGTGGCGCAGCCGGGTGTCGGGATATCCCGAAGTGCTGTCGGAGTTTCCGGCGACCGCGCTGGCCGAGGAGATCGACACCCCCGGCGACGGGCAGATCAAGGCGCTGATCACCATCGCGGGCAACCCGGTGCTGTCGGCGCCCGACGGCGACCGGCTCGACCGGGCGCTCGCGGGGCTGGGGTTCATGGTCAGCGTCGACCCCTACCTCAACGAGACCACCCGGCACGCCGACGTGATCCTGCCGCCCCCGCCGCCGTCGCGCAGCCCGCACTTCGACTTCGCGCTGAACAACCTCGCGGTGCGCAACAACGTCCGGTATTCCCCTGCGCCGCTGCCGCTTTCCGGCCGCCCGGACGAGGCGGAGATCCTGTCGCGGCTCATCCTGATCGTGTTCGGCGCCGGCCCGGACGGCGATCCGGCACTGGTCGACGAGCAGGTGATCGCCACGACGCTGGCCAAGGAGACCGCCGACCCGGACTCGCCGGTGGCCGGCCGCCCGGTCGAGGAACTGGTGGGCATGCTGCCGCCCGGCCCCGGCTACGAGCGGCGGCTGGACATGATGCTGCGGCTCGGCCCGTACGGCGACGCGTTCGGCGCCAAGCCCGACGGGCTGACCCTGCAGCGGGTCAAGGCCGCACCGCACGGTATCGACCTCGGCCCGCTGCGGCCCCGGCTGCCCGAGCTGCTGCGCACCCCGTCGGGGCGGATCGAGTTGGCGCCGCAGCCGCTGCTCGCCGACGTCGACCGGCTGCGCGCCGACCTCGACCGCCGCGACCACGGCTTCGTGCTGATCGGCCGGCGCCATCTGCGCTCCAACAACAGCTGGATGCACAACCTGCCCGCGCTGGTCGGCGGCAGCAACCGGTGCACGCTGCGGATCCATCCCGACGACGCCGCCGAACTCGGGCTCACCGACACCGCGGTCGTCAAGGGGCCGGGCGGGGAGCTGTCGGCGCCGGTGGAGCGCAGCGACGAGATGCGCCGCGGGGTGGTGTCGCTGCCGCACGGCTGGGGACACGACCGCGACGGCACCGGCCAGCGGGTGGCCGCCGACCATCCCGGCGTCGACGTCAACCAGCTCAACGACGGCAGCCGGCTCGATCCCCTGTCGGGCACCGCAGTGCTCAACGGCATCCCGGTCGACATCGCCCCGGCCGGTTAGCCCGGCCTCGGTCCACCGGTCTAGGTGAGCTCCCAGACCACGGTCACCGAGAACTGCACGGTCTGCTGACCGGGCTCCAACGGCACCGGCGCGGCGGCCATCTCGGCCCGCGGCATCGGCGTGGGCGGCGCCTGGGTTTCGCTGCTCTCCGAGATCGAGACGACCTTGCCCAGCTTCAGCCCGGACAGCTCCGCGTACTGTTCGGCGCGTTCGCGGGCGTCGTCGAAGGCCCGCGCCCGGGCGTCGCGCACCAGCTGCGAGTCGTCCTCGATGGTGTAGCTGACGTTGTTGATCCGGGTGGAATTGCCGCCGCTGCTGATGATCAGGGCCAGCGCCGGCGAGGCGGCGTCGACTTGGCGGATCTTCACCTCGAACGCGTTGCTGGCCCGGTAGCCGGTGATGGTGTTGCCGTCGTTGGCGAACTGCGGCTGCAGGCTGACGTTGGTGGTGCTGATGTCATCGCGGTCCACCCCGGCGTCGACCAGCGCGTTGATCACCGCTTGCACCCGTTCGCTGGTCTGGTTCATCGCGCCGGTGACATCGGGGGCGACGGCCTCCACCGAGGCCCGGACGTTCAGGGTGTCCGGCGCGCCGCGCACCTCACCGCTGCCGACGACGGTGACCTGGCGCAGTTCCCCGCCGGAACCGGAGCCGACCTGGCCCGGGCTGGCGTCGCAGCCCGACAGCACACCGGTCGTGACCGCGGCGACGAGGAGGACGAACGGCGCGCTGATCCGTGCTGCGATGCCCATGGGGTGAACCTTACGTCAGGCACGCGCCGGCGCCGTTGCTCGGCCGCCGGACTCGGGCCGCCGGCGGGAGCCCGGGTGGATCCGGCTGTGCCGGACCGGCATTGGGGCCCGGCACTGGGTCCGGCACTGGGGCCCGGAATCGGGGCCCGGAATCGGGGGTGGCGCCGGAACCCTGCCGGCTTCGCTAGAACTCCAGCCCGGACAGGAACCGGATCAGCTGCTCGCTGATCTCGCGCGGCCGCTCCTCGGGCAGCCAGTGTCCGGCGCCGTCGATCATCACCTCGGTGTAGGGCCCGCTGACCACCTCGCGGACCCGGTCGCGCGGGGTGTAGGCCAGCGTCGGGTCGGCGCCGCCGCCGATGAACAGCGTCGGCACCGCGATGGTGGCCGCCGGGGTGGTCGCGGTCAGCTCCCAGTTGCGGTCGAAACAGCGGTACCAGTTCAGCGGCGCGGTGAACCCGTTGCGGCTGAACTCCTCGACGTAGACGGCGAACTCCTCGACGGTCAGCCACGCGGGCGGGCGGCCGGGGTCGGGCAGGCGGTCCAGGAACCCCTGCGGGCCGGGGGCGGCCATCCGGGCGGCGGCCGCCGGGTCGTCCAGCGCCGGCGAGCCGAACAGTTTGCGCAACGTGGTGGCCGGATCGCGGTCGAGTTCGGCGTCCGGCGGGCCGACCTGCTGGAAGTAGAGGATGTAGAAGAAGTTGTCGCCGAAGATGCGGCGGAACGCGTCGGTGGTAGGCACCCGCGGGCGCGGCACCGGCGGCACGCTCAACCCGGCCACACCGGCGAACCGGTCCGGGTGCAGCAGCGAGGCCGTCCAGGCCAGTGTGGCGCCGAAGTCGTGGCCGACGATCGCGGCCCGGTCCGCACCCGCGGCGTCGAGCAGCCCGACCAGGTCGGCGGCCGATTCGACCGTGGTGTACGCCTCGATCCGCTCGGGTTTCGACGAGCCGCCGTAGCCGCGCAGGTCCGGCGCCAGCACCCGGTAGCCGGCCTCGGCGAGCGCCGCGACCTGGTGCCGCCAGCTGAACCCCAGCTGCGGAAACCCGTGCGCCAACAGCACCACCGGTGCGCCGGGCGGGCCGGCCTCGGTCACCTGCAGCCGCACCCCGTTGGTGTCGACGAACCGGCGGGTGGGCGCGTCGGATGTGGGCACGGTCACTACCAAAGCACACCGCGGCGACGCCGTGGCCCCGGGCGGGGCGCACTCGGGAACCTTGGTTCGTTGGTCTAGCGGTAGCCTGAACTAATCCAAGCTGCGCGAACTGGGGAGGACCTGGCCCGCAGGCGGCCGGACAAGACGAAGCCGAGGACGTCGGACACTCAATGAACCGCAAGAATGTTATCCGCACCCTTACCGTGATCGCGGTGGTGTTGTTGCTGGGCTGGTCGTTCTTCTACTTCAGCGACGACACCCGCGGATACAAGCCCGTCGACACCTCGGTGGCGATGGCGCAGATCAAGAACGACAACGTCGAAGACGCGCAGATCGACGACCGCGAGCAGCAGGTCCGGCTGGATCTCAAGAGCGGCAACGCCGACACCGCCGACGCCGACAAGATCATCGCCAAGTATCCGACCGACTACGGCGCCAAGATCTTCGAGATGCTCGAGGCCAAGGGCGTCAAGACCAACACCGTGGTCAACCAGGGCAGCGTGCTCGGGTCGCTGCTGATCTACATGCTGCCGCTGCTGCTGCTGGTTGCGCTGTTCGTCATGTTCTCCCGGATGCAGACGGGCGGGCGGATGGGCTTCGGCTTCGGCAAGGCGCGCGCCAAGCAGCTCACCAAGGACATGCCCAAGACCACCTTCGCCGACGTGGCCGGCGTCGACGAGGCGGTCGAGGAGCTCTACGAGATCAAGGACTTCCTGCAGAATCCCGCCCGCTACCAGGCGCTGGGCGCGAAGATCCCGCGCGGTGTGCTGCTCTACGGCCCGCCCGGCACCGGCAAGACGCTGCTGGCCCGCGCCGTCGCCGGCGAGGCCGGGGTGCCGTTCTTCACCATCTCCGGCTCGGACTTCGTGGAGATGTTCGTCGGTGTGGGCGCGTCCCGGGTGCGCGACCTGTTCGAGCAGGCCAAGCAGAACGCGCCGTGCATCATCTTCGTCGACGAGATCGACGCGGTCGGCCGCCAGCGCGGCGCCGGCCTCGGCGGTGGCCACGACGAGCGTGAGCAGACGCTGAACCAGCTGCTGGTCGAGATGGACGGCTTCGGCGACCGGCAGGGCGTCATCCTGATCGCCGCCACCAACCGGCCCGACATCCTCGACCCGGCGCTGCTGCGGCCCGGCCGGTTCGACCGGCAGATCCCGGTCACCAACCCGGACCTGGCCGGCCGGCGGGCTGTGCTGCGGGTGCACGCCAAGGGCAAGCCGCTGGCCCCCGACGTCGACCTCGACGGGCTGGCCAAGCGCACCGTCGGGATGTCCGGCGCGGACCTGGCCAACGTCATCAACGAGGCCGCGCTGCTGACCGCCCGTGAGAACGGCACCGTCATCACCAACGCCGCGCTGGAGGAGGCCGTCGACCGGGTGATCGGCGGGCCGCGCCGCAAGAGCCGCATCATCAGCGAGCTGGAGAAGAAGATCACCGCCTACCACGAGGGCGGCCACACCCTGGCCGCCTGGGCGATGCCCGACATCGAGCCGATCTACAAGGTCACCATCCTGGCCCGGGGCCGCACCGGCGGGCACGCCGTCGCGGTGCCCGAGGACGACAAGGGGCTGATGACCCGCTCGGAGATGATCGCGCGGCTGGTGTTCGCGATGGGTGGGCGCGCCGCCGAGGAGCTGGTGTTCCGCGAGCCGACCACCGGCGCGGTGTCCGACATCGAGCAGGCCACCAAGATCGCCCGCGCCATGGTGATGGAGTACGGCATGAGCTCCAAGCTGGGCGCGGTGCGCTACGGCACCGAGCACGGCGACCCGTTCCTGGGCCGCACCATGGGCACCCAGGCCGACTACAGCCACGAGGTGGCCCGCGACATCGACGACGAGGTGCGCAAGCTCATCGAGGCCGCCCACACCGAGGCGTGGGAGATCCTCACCGAGTACCGCGATGTGCTCGACGAGCTGGCCGCGCAGTTGCTGGAGAAGGAGACGCTGCACCGCGCCGAACTGGAGGCGATCTTCGCCGACGTGAAGAAGCGGCCGCGGCTGACCATGTTCGACGATTTCGGTGGCCGGATTCCGTCGGACAAGCCGCCGATCAAGACGCCGGGTGAGTTGGCGATGGAACGCGGCGAGCCGTGGCCCAAGCCGGAGCCCGAGCCGGCGTTCAAGTCGGCGATCGCCGAGGCCAGCAAGGCCGCCGAGGCCGCTCAGCAGGCCGGCAACCCGGTCACCGGGGCCAACGGCGCGAACGGGGTCAACGGCGCGAACGGGGTCAACGGCGTCTATCCCGCGCCCGCACCGACCCAACCCGACTACGGCGCCCCGGCGGGCTGGTACGCCCCGGGGTGGCCGCCGCGTCCCCAGCAGCCGCCGTACCCGCAGCCGACCAACGCCGCCCCGCCGGGCTACTGGCACCCGGGACCCCAGCAGGGCTGGCAGTACCCCCAGCAACCCCAGCAGCCGGGCTACCCGCCGTACCAGCAGCCAGGTCAGCAGGCCGCCCAGCCGGGGGGTACGCCACACCAGGGCGAAGCGATCAGCCAGGATGGTGACCGGTCGCACGACCGCTCCAACCCGCCGACGAACGGCTGACACGAAGGGCTTGACGGACGAATGGCACCCCGCATTCCCGGAGCGGAAGATCAACTGTCGCACAATAATTCGGGTGGTCATCCGCCACCGGGCAAACCGCGGAGGGTGTTCGACCAGGCTCGTGTCGAGGCGGCGATCCGCGAGTTGCTGATCGGCGTCGGCGAGGATCCGGACCGGCACGGTCTCGAGGACACCCCGGCCCGGGTGGCCCGGGCCTACAAGGAGGTGTTCGCCGGGCTCTACACCGACCCGGACGAGGTGCTCAACACCACCTTCGACGAGCAGCACGACGAACTGGTGCTGGTCAAGGACATCCCGATGTACTCGACCTGCGAACACCACCTGGTGGCCTTCCACGGGGTGGCGCACGTCGGCTACATCCCGGGCGAGGACGGCCGGGTCACCGGGTTGAGCAAGATCGCCCGGCTGGTCGACCTGTACGCCAAACGGCCGCAGGTGCAGGAGCGGCTCACCGCTCAGATCGCCGACGCGTTGATGCGCAAACTCAATCCGCGCGGGGTGATCGTGGTCGTCGAGGCCGAGCACCTGTGCATGTCGATGCGCGGGGTGCGTAAACCGGGCGCGGTGACGACGACGTCGGCGGTTCGCGGTCAGTTCAAGTCCGACAAGGCATCCCGAGCCGAGGCGCTGGAACTGATCTTGCGCAAGTGAACCAGACACGAGTGCGGGTGATGGGAGTCGTGAACGTCACCGACGACTCCTTCTCCGACGGGGGTCTGTTCCTCGACCCGGACCGCGCCGTCGAACACGGTCTGGCGCTGGCCGCCGACGGGGCGGAGATCATCGACGTGGGCGGCGAGTCCACCCGTCCCGGCGCCACCCGCATCGACCCCGCGATCGAACGGGCCCGGGTGGTGCCGGTCATCAAAGAGCTTGCCGGACACGGACTCACGATCAGCATCGACACCATGCACGCCGAGGTGGCGCGGGCCGCACTGGAGGCGGGCGCGCACATCGTCAACGACGTGTCCGGGGGCCGTGCCGACCCGGCGATGGCCCCGCTGGTGGCCGACGCCCGGGTGCCGTGGATTCTGATGCACTGGCGCAACGTGCGCGCCGTCCACCCGCACGAGGTGCCCGACTACCGCGATGTGGTCGCCGAGGTCCGCGACGAGTTGATGGAGAGCGTGGACCGCGCGGTCACCGCCGGGGTGGATCCGGCCAACCTGATCATCGACCCGGGACTGGGGTTCGCCAAGACCGCCGAACACAACTGGGCGCTGCTGCACGCGCTGCCGGAGTTCGTCGCCACCGGTTTCCCGGTGCTGGTCGGCGCGTCGCGTAAACGGTTCCTCGGGTCGCTGCTGGCCGACCCGGACGGCCGGCCCCGCCCGCCGGACGGGCGGGAGACCGCGACCGCGGTGATCTCCGCGCTCGCCGGGCTGCACGGCGCCTGGGGGGTGCGGGTGCACAATGTGCGCGCCTCGGTCGACGCGATCAAGGTGCTGGAGGCCTGGGCCCGTGGCTGAAACCGGGATCCCCGGGGCGGACCGCATCGAGCTGCGCGGCCTGCGGGTGCGCGGCCGGCACGGGGTGTTCGAGCACGAGCGCCGCGACGGCCAGGACTTCGTGGTCGACATCACCGTGTGGCTGGATCTGGCGGCGGCCGCCGCCAGCGACGACCTCGCCGACACCCTCGACTACGGTGCGCTCGCCCAGCGGGCCGCCGACATCGTCGCGGGCCCGCCGCGCAACCTGATCGAGACGGTGGCCGCCGAGATCGCCGACGCGGTGATGACCGGCGAACGGGTGGAAGCGGTCGAGGTGACGGTGCACAAACCGAGCGCACCCATTCCGTTGGACTTCGCCGACGTGGCGGTGGTGGTGCGGCGGTCACGGCGTCCGCTCGCCGAGGGGGAGCGGTCGTGACGGTTGCGGTGCTGTCGATCGGGTCGAACCTGGGTGACCGCGCGGCCCGGCTGCGGTCGGTGGTCGACGGACTCGACGGCGCGGTGCGTGCCGTGTCGCCGGTGTACGAGACCGAACCGTGGGGCGGGGTGGAACAGGGTCCGTTCCTCAACGCCGTGCTGCTGGTGGACGATCCCGCGATCGACGCGCACGGCTGGCTGCGGCGCGGCCGGGAACTGGAGCAGGCGGCCGAGCGGGTGCGGGTGCGGCGCTGGGGGCCGCGCACGCTCGACGTCGACGTGATCGCCTGCCGCGACGGCGACCGGGAGATCGTCTGCGACGACCCGGATCTCACGCTGCCGCACCCGCGGGCGCATCTGCGGGCGTTCGTGCTGGTGCCCTGGCTGGCGGTGGACCCGGATGCGACGCTGACCGTCGACGGGGTGCGCCGCCGCGTCGCCGATCTGCTCGCCGCGCTCGATCCGGCCGAGCGGGCGGGGGTCCGACCGACCGACGTGGTGCTGAGCTGATGGGTCCCACCCGGGTACGCGACCTGAGCGTGGCCGCCGTCGCGGTCGCGGCCCTGGGCTACGCGGTGGTGACGTTGATGTACCGCCACTTCCCGCCGATCACCGCGTTGTCGGGGATGTCGCTGGCGGTGGTGGCGCTCGCCGAGGCGGGCTGGGGGTTCTACGTGCGGGCCCAGATCAAGGACGGCCACATCGGCATCGGCGGCGGGCGGTTGCACCCGTTGGTGGTGGCCCGCTCGGTGGTGGTCGCCAAGGCCTCGGCGTGGGTGGGTGCCGGGGTGCTGGGCTGGTGGGTCGGTGTGCTGATCTACCTGCTCCCGCGGCGGTCGACTTTGCGTGTGGCCGCCGAGGACACCCCGGGTGCGGTGGTCGCCGCCTGCTGCGCGCTGGCTCTGGTGGTCGCCGCGCTGTGGTTGCAGCATTGCTGTAAGTCCCCGGAGGAGCCGCCGGACGACGCCGAACCGGCGGCCGAATAACGATCCGGTGACCGACCGGCTATCGAATCGCAGCCTCGGGCGACACGCGAAGAGACCTGCGACAGGTACAGTCGGCGCATGACCGAACCGACCCGCAGCGCCCGGCCCCGGCGCGGCGGACGCCGGCCCGGTTGGACTTTGCTGTCGGTGTTGCTGGTGCTCGCCATGGCGGCCAGTTGTGCCCTGGTGTTCACCAACCGGGTGGAACTGCTCAAGCTCGCGGTGGTGCTCGCGCTGTGGGCCGCCGTCGCGGCCGCGTTCGCCTCGGTGATCTACCGCCGGCAAAGCGACGCCGACCGCGCGCGGATGCGTGACCTGAAGCTGGTGTACGACCTGCAGCTGGACCGGGAGATCTCGGCACGCCGCGAGTACGAGCTGTCGGTGGAGTCGCAGCTGCGCAAGGAGCTGGTGTCGGAGCTGCGCGCCCAGACCGCCGACGAGGTGGCGGGGCTGCGGGCCGAGCTTGCGGCGCTGCGGGCCAGCTTGGAGATCCTGTTCGACGCCGATCTGTCGCACCGGCCCGAGTTGGAGGGCGACCGCAGCGGCCGCTACGACGAGTGGCCGCAGGGGACCGCGGGGCGGGTGACCGCCAGCCGACTCGACACCGAACACCGCGACGAGGTCAGCTTCCCGACCGACGAGAGCCCGATCATCGACGTGCCCGAGGAACCGGCACCGCCGACCGAATTCGAGTGGGGCACACCCACTCCCGCGACGCCGGGCCCCGCCGTGCCGGATCCGGTGCCCCCGTCGGCCGCCGGCGGTGCGCACTATCGCGAGCCCGACGAGCGGGAGCGGACCGAGCAGTTCGGCGGTGGACGGCGGCGTCGTCGCCATGCCGCCGACGACCAGCCGCACGGTTGGACACCGCCGAGCCACCGGCCGCCGGAGACCGAGCCCGCCGCACCGTTCGGCTGGTCGTCGGCGTCCGAGCCGAGCCCGGCGCGGTCGGAGTGGCAGCCGGCACCCGCGGAGGGAACGTGGGCGCCGCCCGGCACGCCGGGCAGCAACTGGGTGTCGGCGGATACCGGCGGCACCACGGCTGCGACCCCGCCGCCGAGTGCCGCACCGCCCACCTCCCCGCCGACGTCGCCGCCCCCGACGTCCCCTTCCCCGACGTCACCGCCGCCGACGTCGCCCCCGCCCGGTATCGGCGAGGTTCGCCCGAGCGAGCTGTTCGGCGAGCACCGCACCCCCGAGCCGGTCGGCGAGCACCGGACCCCAGACATCGGCGGCCATCACCGGACAGCCGAGCCCGCCGGCGACCGGGCCGAGCCCGAGCCGCGGACCGCCGCATCGATCGACCAACTCTGGGCGGGCGGCCGGTCCGAGCCGGCCGGTGAGTACGTCGGCCGTCGGCGCGCACCCGAACCGGAGACACCCGAGCCGGCGCCGGCCCCGCAGACGCCCACCCCCGAACCGGCACAGCCGCGCCGCGGCCGGCACTCCGCCCCGCCGGAAACCGACCCCGCCCGCCCGGCCCGTGCGGCCGGGACGCCACACGCCGCCGATGCGGCCGGGACGCCACACGCCGCCGATGCGGCCGGGACGCCACACGCCGCCGATGCGGCCGGGACACCCCGGCCGCGGGCACGGCACATCGCCGAGGACGACACCGGCGGCTACACCGTCGCCGAGCTGCTGGCCCGGCTGCAGGTCACCCCATCGGAGGGCGGGCGTCGTAGGCGCCGCGAGCCGTGAGCTACCCTTGATCGACCGTCCGGTACCTGCAGGCGCAGGACCGGAACGAATACCTCAGACATCAGCGAGGTCTCTGCATGAGCACCCCCGACGGATTCCGTCCGGCGCGGCTGGCGGTCGGGATCATCTCGGCCGGCCGGGTGGGCACCGCGCTCGGTGTGGCGTTGGAGCGCGTCGAACACGTCGTGGTCGCCTGCAGCGCCACCTCGCACGCATCCCGGGAACGTGCCCGGCGCCGTCTGCCCGACACCGCGGTGCTGACCCCGGCGCAGGTGGCCGAGCGGGCCGAACTGCTGCTGCTCGCCGTGCCCGACGCGGTGCTGGCGCAGGTGGTCGTCGAACTCGCCGCCGCCCAGGCGGTCCGGCCGGGCACCATCGTGGCGCACACCTCCGGCGCCAACGGGATCGGCGTGCTGGCCCCGCTCACCCAGCAGGGCTGCATCCCGCTGGCCATCCACCCGGCCATGACGTTCACCGGATCCGACCAGGACATCGAACGGCTGCCCGACACCTGCTTCGGGATCACCGCCGCCGACGAGGTCGGCTACGCGATCGCGCAGTCGCTGGTGCTCGAGATCGGCGGCGAACCGTTCCGGGTCCGCGAGGATGCCCGCACGCTGTACCACGCCGCGCTGGCGCACGCCGGCAATCACGTGATCACCGTGGTGCTCGACGCCGTCGAGGCGCTGCGCGCCGCGCTGTGGGGGCAGGAGTTGCTCGGGCAGGAGATCGTCTCCGACAACCCCGGCGGTCTCGCCGAACGGGTGATCGGGCCGCTGGCCCGCGCGTCGCTGGAGAACGCGCTGCAACGCGGCCAGGCGGCGCTGACCGGACCGGTCGCGCGTGGGGACGCCGCCGCGGTGGCCGACCATCTGCGCGCGATGGCCGAGGCCGACCCCGACCTGGCCGAGGCGTACCGCACCAACTCCCGGCGCACGGCGCAGCGGGCCCATGCACCCGAGGAAGTGTTGGCGGTGTTGGCGGAAGCGGGGCCCCGATGACAGGGCCCGGATCACGGGGCAGGGAATGACCGAACCACGACAACCGAAGTTCACCCCCGGCCAGCTGAACGTCTACTCGGCGCCGCGGGACGTCTCCGCGGTCACCCGGGCGCTGCGCGCCACCGGCCGGCGTATCACCCTGGTGCCCACCATGGGTGCCCTGCACGAGGGACACCTGGCGCTGGTGCGGGCCGCCAAGCGGGTGCAGGGCGCGGTGGTGGTCGTGTCGATCTTCGTCAACCCGGCGCAGTTCGGGCCCGGCGAGGACCTCGACCGGTATCCGCGCACCCTGGACGACGATCTGGCCGCGCTGCGCGCCGAGGGGGTGGAGATCGTGTTCACCCCGACCGTCGAGGACATGTACCCGAAAGGCGTGCGCACCTCGGTGCAGCCCGGTCCGCTAGGTTCGGAGCTCGAGGGTGCCGTGCGCCCGACGCATTTCAGCGGCGTGCTGACCGTGGTGCTCAAACTGCTCAACATCGTGCGCCCGGATCAGGCGTTCTTCGGTGAGAAGGATTACCAGCAGCTGACGCTGATCCGCCAGATGGTCGAGGACCTAAACATCGACACCCGCATCGTCGGGGTGCCGATCGTTCGGGAGTCCGACGGCCTGGCGATGTCGTCGCGCAACCGCTACCTCAACGAGGTCGAACGGGAACAGGCGGGCGCGCTGTCGGCGGCGCTGCTGGCCGGAATGTACGCGGCCGGCGAGGGAGCGGCGGCCGCGCTCGACGCCGCACGCGCGGTGCTCGACGAGGTGTCGGCGATCCAGCTCGACTACCTCGAGATCCGCGACCCGATGCTGGGTCCGGCGCCGGAGACCGGCGCCGCCCGCATGCTGATCGCCGGTCGGCTGGGCAACACCCGGCTGCTGGACAACATCGCCATCGACCTCGGTGTGCCGTCCGGCCCGGGTCCGGACGTCGAGTTCGATGAGCACGAACTCCCTTGGAGGAATTGATGTTACGGACCATGCTGAAGTCGAAGATCCACCGTGCCAGGGTGACGCAGGCCGACCTGCACTACGTCGGCTCGGTGACCATCGACGCCGATCTGATGGACGCCGCCGACCTGCTGGAGGGGGAGCAGGTCACCATCGTCGACATCGACAACGGCAACCGGCTGGTCACCTACGCGATCACCGGCGAACGGGGCAGCGGGGTGATCGGGATCAACGGGGCCGCCGCGCACCTGGTGCATCCGGGGGATCTGGTGATCCTGCTCGCCTACGGCACCATGGACGACGCCGAGGCGCGCAGCTACCGGCCGCGGATCGTGTTCGTCGACGCCGACAACAAGCCGATCGACCTCGGCCACGACCCGGCGGGGGTGCCGGCCGACGTGTCGGAACTGATGTCGCCGCGGTAGTTCGCCGTGCTGCTGGTCATCGACGTCCGCAACACCCACACCGTCGTCGGGCTGGTGTCGGGCAGCGGTGCGCACGCCAAGGTGGTGCACCACTGGCGCATCCGCACCGAACCGGAGGTGACCGCTGACGAACTGGCCCTGACCATCGACGGTCTCATCGGCGACGACTCGGAGCGGCTGACCGGCGCGTCGGCGCTGTCGACCGTGCCGTCGGTGCTGCACGAGGTGCGGGTGATGCTCGAGCAGTACTGGCCGTCGATCCCGCACGTGCTGATCGAGCCCGGGGTGCGCACCGGGATGCCGCTGCTGGTCGACAACCCCAAGGAGGTCGGCGCCGACCGGATCGTCAACTGCCTGGCCGCCTACCAGAAGTTCGGCACCGCCGCGATCGTTGTCGACTTCGGCTCGTCGATCTGCGTCGACGTGGTGTCGGCCAAGGGCGAGTTCCTCGGCGGCTCGATCGCGCCCGGGGTGCAGGTGTCCTCGGACGCCGCGGCGGCGCGGTCGGCGGCGTTGCGGCGGGTGGAGCTGACCCGGCCCCGGTCGGTGGTGGGCAAGAACACCGTCGAGTGCATGCAGTCCGGGGCGGTGTTCGGGTTCGCCGGGCTGGTCGACGGGCTGGTCAGCCGCATCCGCGAGGACGTCGACGGCTTCGGCGGCGACGACGTGACCGTGGTCGCCACCGGTCACACCGCGCCGCTGGTGCTGCCGGACCTGCGCACCGTGCAGCACTACGACAAGTACCTCACCCTCGACGGGCTGCGCATGGTCTTCGAACGCAACCGCGACAACCGCCGGTTCAAGACCGCCCGCTGACCGGCCCGCCGACGAAGCGACGCCGCTCACGCGTTTTCGGTTCGGATTCGGTTCTCCTCTAAGCTGGCACCCCGTGACGCCCGCCGACGACGGCAGGACTTCTGCCGCAGAACCTGACCTCCCGGAGCAGTACCGGATCCGCCAGGCCAAGCGGGAGCGTCTGCTGGCCGAGGGCCGTGATCCGTATCCGGTCGAGGTGAAGCGCACCCACACCCTGGCCGAGATCCGGGCCGTCTACTCCCACCTGGAGGCCGGCGAGGAGACCGGCGACATCGTCGGCATCGCCGGCCGGGTGATGTTCGCCCGCAACACCGGCAAGCTGTGTTTCGCCACGCTGCAGGAGGGCGACGGCACCCGGCTGCAGGCGATGTTCAGCCTCAACCGTGTCGGCGAGGAGTCGCTAAAGGCCTGGAAACACGACGTCGACCTGGGCGACATCGTGTTCGTCCGCGGCGAGGTGATCAGCTCCAAGCGCGGCGAACTGTCAGTGCTCGCCGATGACTGGCAGATCATCTCCAAGGCGCTGCGCCCGCTGCCGGTCACCTACAAGGAGCTCAGCGAGGAGTTGCGGGTCCGGCAGCGGTACGTGGACCTGATCGTGCGGCCGGAGGCGCGGTCCATCGCCCGCCGGCGGGTCGCGGTGGTCCGCGCGCTGCGGTCGGCGCTGGAGCGCCGCGGTTTCCTCGAGGTCGAGACCCCGATGTTGCAGACCCTCGCCGGCGGCGCGGCGGCCCGGCCGTTCGTCACCCACTCCAACGCGCTGGACATCGACCTGTACCTGCGCATCGCGCCGGAGTTGTTCCTGAAGCGCTGCCTGGTCGGCGGATTCGAGCGGGTCTTCGAGTTGAATCGGGTGTTTCGAAACGAAGGCGCGGATTCCACGCATTCGCCGGAATTCGCGATGCTCGAGACTTATCAGGCCTACGGAACTTACGACGATTCCGCGGTCATGATGCGCGAGATTATTCAGGAAGTGGCAGACGAGGCCATCGGCACCCGGCAGGTGCCATTGGCAGATGGCACCGTCTACGACCTCGACGGAGAATGGCAATCCATCCAAATGTATCCGTCGTTGTCGGAAGCGCTGGGTGAGGAGATCACTCCCGAAACGCCGGCCGAACATCTATGGGCTATCGCCGATCGGCTCGAGTTGGAGATCCCGCGCGACCGGGGATACGGACACGGAAAACTCGTCGAGGAGTTGTGGGAGCACACAGTCGGCGACAAGCTGTGGGCGCCGACATTTGTGCGGGATTTCCCGGTGGAGACCACACCGCTGACCCGGTCGCACCGCAGCATCCCCGGGGTGACCGAGAAGTGGGATCTGTACGTGCGCGGGTTCGAGCTGGCGACCGGCTACTCCGAGCTCAGCGACCCCGTCGTGCAGCGGCAACGGTTCGAGGCGCAGGCCCGCGCCGCGGCCGCCGGCGACGACGAGGCGATGCAGCTCGACGAGGATTTCCTGGCCGCGCTGGAGTACGGCATGCCCCCGTCGACCGGCACCGGAATGGGGATCGATAGATTGATGATGGCTTTGACGGGGCTGTCGATTCGGGAGACCGTTTTGTTCCCGATTGTTCGCCCACACACCCACTGAGGTGTCGCCAATCCCGACTCGTTGAATCACCTTTTGTGAATATGGCACATTGGTTGTGGGATTTAGGGCCTAGACTCGAACCAAAGTGCTCCAGCAGAAGGGCAGTGTGACTAATGGCTAAGAAGGTAACCGTTACCCTGATCGACGATTTCGACGGCGAAGGTCCCGCCGATGAGACGGTTGAATTCGGTCTTGACGGGGTGACCTATGAAATTGACCTTTCTGCCAAGAATGCTGCCAAGCTCCGCAACGACTTGAAGCAATGGATCGAGGCCGGGCGGCGGGTCGGCGGCCGGCGGCGGGGCCGTTCGGCGAATTCCACCCGCAGTCGGGCGGCGATGGACCGGGAGCAGAGCGCGGCGATCCGCGAGTGGGCCCGGCGCAACGGTCACAACGTGTCCAGCCGTGGACGGATCCCGGCCGACATCATCGAGGCGTTCCACGCAGCGACCTGACCGGCGGCAACGGCAACCGCTGGCGCGGCCGGCGACGCGTTCGCCGGCCGCGAACGTTCACCGGTGGGAAACGAATCTCCTCGCCCGAGCGTTGCCTATGGGTAGCCGCGGGTAACCACCCGCTGGACGGAATTTGCACGGTCGATTCCCCGGTTGTCCGCTCACAGCAGACCGCCAGGCGGGGCAACCGGGACTGCCGCCCATTAGAGTGGACGGCAGGTGCAGTGCACTTGCGGGTGTGCGGCACCGACCTATGTGATGGAGAGCAGGTAACCACCGATGTTTGAGAGATTCACCGACCGCGCCCGCAGGGTCGTCGTCCTGGCTCAAGAAGAAGCCCGGATGCTCAACCACAACTACATCGGGACCGAGCACATCCTCTTGGGACTTATTCATGAGGGCGAGGGCGTAGCGGCCAAGTCGCTTGAGTCGTTGGGCATCTCGCTCGAGGCTGTGCGCAGCCAGGTTGAGGAGATCATCGGCCAGGGGCAGCAGGCGCCGTCGGGTCACATCCCGTTCACCCCGCGCGCCAAGAAGGTGCTCGAGCTTTCGCTGCGCGAGGCGTTGCAACTGGGCCATAACTACATCGGTACCGAGCACATCCTGCTGGGGCTCATCCGTGAGGGTGAGGGGGTCGCGGCGCAGGTGCTGGTGAAGCTGGGCGCCGAGTTGACCCGGGTGCGTCAGCAGGTGATCCAGCTGCTGAGCGGCTACCAGGGCAAGGAGACGGCCGAGGCCGGCACCGGTGGGCGCGGCGGTGAGGCGGGCAACCCGTCGACCTCGCTGGTGCTCGACCAGTTCGGCCGGAACCTGACCGCGGCCGCAGCCGAGGGCAAGCTCGACCCGGTGATCGGCCGGGAGAAGGAAATCGAGCGGGTCATGCAGGTGCTGAGCCGCCGCACCAAGAACAACCCGGTGCTGATCGGCGAGCCCGGCGTCGGCAAGACCGCGGTCGTCGAGGGCCTGGCCCAGGCGATCGTCAACGGCGACGTGCCGGAGACGCTCAAGGACAAGCAGCTCTACACGCTGGACCTCGGCTCGCTGGTCGCCGGCAGCCGCTACCGCGGTGACTTCGAGGAACGCCTGAAGAAGGTGCTCAAGGAGATCAACACCCGCGGCGACATCATCCTGTTCATCGACGAGCTGCACACGCTGGTCGGTGCGGGTGCCGCCGAGGGCGCGATCGACGCCGCGAGCATCCTCAAGCCGAAGCTGGCGCGTGGTGAGCTGCAGACCATCGGCGCGACCACGCTCGACGAGTACCGCAAGTACATCGAGAAGGACGCCGCCCTGGAGCGCCGGTTCCAGCCGGTCCAGGTCGGTGAGCCGACCGTCGAGCACACGGTCGAGATCCTCAAGGGTCTGCGCGACCGGTACGAGGCCCACCACCGGGTGTCGATCACCGACGACGCGATCGTGGCGGCCGCCACCCTGGCCGACCGTTACATCAACGACCGGTACCTGCCGGACAAGGCGATCGACCTGATCGACGAGGCCGGGGCCCGGATGCGGATCCGCCGGATGACCGCTCCGCCGGACCTGCGCGAGTTCGACGAGAAGATCGCCGAGGCGCGCCGGGAGAAGGAGTCCGCGATCGACGCGCAGGACTTCGAGAAGGCCGCGGCGCTGCGCGACAAGGAGAAGCAGCTGGTCGCTCAGCGCGCCGAGCGGGAGAAGCAGTGGCGCTCGGGTGATCTGGATGTGGTCGCCGAGGTTGACGACGAGCAGATCGCCGAGGTGCTGGCCAACTGGACCGGCATCCCGGTGTTCAAGCTGACCGAGGCGGAGACCACGCGGCTGCTCCGCATGGAGGAGGAGCTGCACAAGCGGATCATCGGCCAGGAGGACGCCGTCAAGGCGGTCTCCAAGGCCATCCGCCGCACCCGTGCCGGGCTGAAGGACCCGAAGCGTCCGAGCGGCTCGTTCATCTTCGCCGGCCCGTCCGGTGTCGGTAAGACCGAGCTGTCCAAGGCGCTGGCGGAGTTCCTGTTCGGCGACGAGGACGCGCTCATCCAGATCGACATGGGCGAGTACCACGACCGGTTCACCGCCTCGCGGCTGTTCGGTGCCCCTCCGGGCTACGTCGGCTACGAGGAGGGCGGCCAGCTCACCGAGAAGGTGCGCCGCAAGCCGTTCTCGGTCGTGCTGTTCGACGAGATCGAGAAGGCCCATCCGGAGATCTACAACACGCTGTTGCAGGTCCTCGAGGACGGTCGGCTGACCGACGGTCAGGGTCGTACGGTGGACTTCAAGAACACCGTGCTGATCTTCACCTCGAACCTGGGCACCTCCGACATCTCCAAGGCTGTCGGGCTGGGCTTCAGCAAGGGCGGCGGTGAGAACGACTACGAGCGGATGAAGCAGAAGGTTCACGATGAACTCAAGAAGCACTTCCGCCCGGAGTTCCTGAACCGTATCGACGACATCATCGTCTTCCACCAGCTGACCCAGGAGCAGATCATCCAGATGGTCGATCTGATGGTCGGCCGGGTGGCCAACCAGCTGAAGGCCAAGGACATGGATCTGGTCCTGACCGAGAAGGCCAAGAAGTTGCTGGCTCAGCGCGGCTTCGACCCGGTGCTGGGGGCGCGGCCGTTGCGCCGGACCATCCAGCGCGAGATCGAGGATCAGCTCAGCGAGAAGATCCTGTTCGAGGAGTTGCGGCCGGGCCAGTTGGTCACGGTCGACGTCGAGAACTGGGACGGCGAGGGCCCGGGCGAGGACGCCCGGTTCACCTTCACCGGTACCAAGAAGCCGGCGAAGACCGAGGAGCCCGATCTGGCGCAGGCCGGCGTGCCCGGCTCCGAGTAGGCGCCGACAGGCAGACACAAGAACACCCGGGTCCGGTTCAACCGGCCCGGGTGTTCTTGTTGGGCTCAGTAGCCGCCGCTGGCGGCGATCAGGATGAAGATCACGTAGAACGCCACGAAGATGATCGTCAGAGCCAGCGTCACGTAGCCGACGACCAGCCCGACGATCGCGAACGCGCGGCCCTCCTCGCCGGTGCGCTCGATCTGTTTGAGCGCCACGTGGCCCAGGATGATGCCGATGATCGAGGTGACGCAGATCACGATGCCGACCAGTGAGCACACCATCGACGCGATGGCCATGCCGTTGGTGGGCGGTCGAGCCGGATAGGACGGTGGCGGGTAGGGGTACGACGGGGGCTGAACAGGCGGGATTCCGGGAGGCGGGGGTACGGCCATGCGCTGCTGTCCATTCGCGTTCGTTTGTCGCTTCGCCGGCAGCCGACACCGAACCACGCCGGCACGGTGCGGAGCCGTCCCGCAGATAGTACGGGCCTGCAGCAGTTCTCACCCGGTGTGCCTAGGATGCTGGTGTAATCACGGCGGGCGGAGGAATCTGGTGAGAATCCAGAACGGTCGCGCCACTGTGTAGTCAGTCAGACCCGACGTCTGCCGTCCACCCTGGAACTGGGACGCGTAATCCCGGAAAGGAACTGGTTATGACCACACCCGACACCCACAGAACCTCCGCGTTCAGGGCCCCGGCGATCGACTTCTCGGCCACCAAGGCGGCCGCCTGGCTGGCGCTGACCGCGTTCTTCGCGCTGCTGGCGCTGTACTTCGTCGGGTTCGACCAGGGTGCGACCTCGGTGTTCGGCAACAACACCGTCGTTCACGAGTTCGTGCACGACGCTCGTCATCTGCTCGGTTTCCCCTGCCACTGACCGAATCGGCAGGAGAACAACCGAACATGGAGAGACAGATCATCTGGCGCGGGCTGCTGGCCGGCGCCGCCGCCGGCGTGCTGGCGTTTCTGTTCGCGCGCATCTTCGTCGAACCGCAGATCGAGTTGGCGATCGGCTATGAAGAGGGCGTCAGCGCCGCCTACGAGGCCCTGCAGGACAGCCACGACCACGGGGCGGCGGGGCACGCGCACGATCACGCCGGCGCCGGGCACGGCGATTCCCACGGGCATGCCCACAGTCACGGCGACGGTGGCGGCATCACCCGCACCGTGCAGTCCACCATCGGGCTGGGCATGGGCCTGCTGGGCTTCAGCGTGGCCATCGGCGCCCTGTTCTCGGTGGCGTTCGCGGTGCTCTACGGCCGCGTCGGCAACATCTCGGCGCGGCTGCTGTCGGTCTACCTCGCCGCCGGAATGCTGTTGAGCCTCTACATCGTGCCGGCGCTGAAGTATCCGCCCAGCCCGCCGGCACTGAGCCTGGACGAGACGATCCGCCAGCGCACCCTGCTGTACCTGCTGACCGTCGTGGTCTCGGCGGCGCTGCTGGCCGGCGCGGTGTACCTGGGCCGCCGACTGGTGCCCCGGCTGGGAGCGTGGAACGCCACGCTGGCGGCCGCGGGTGCGTACCTGGCCGCGGTGGCGGTTCTGTTCTGGGTGCTGCCCTCGATCAACGAGACGCCGGGCCCGGTGGTCGACGCCGCCGGCACCATCGTCTACGAGGGTTTCCCCGCCGATGTGCTGTACGAGTTCCGGCTCTACTCGCTGGGCACCCAGGTGGTCATGTACACCACGATCGCGCTGGTGTTCGCCGCGTCGATCGCGCGGCTGACCGACGGCCCGAGAAACCGCAGCGCCGTCACGACGTGACCGAGGTGCTCCGGCTGGCGCTGGTGTCGCATGCGATGACCGATGCGATGTCGGCCGGCCGGTTCCCCACCGACGAGGCACTCAACGTTGTCGGGCGTCGGCAACTGGCCGGAGCCGATCCGGCGCCCGACACCGCGGTGGTCTTCTGCGGCCCGGAGCGGCGCACCCGCCAGACGGCCGAGCTGCTCGGCCTGCGAGCCGAGGTGGACCAGCGCCTGGCCGATCTGGACCACGGCCGGTGGCGCGGTCTGGACCCGGGTTCGGTCCCGCCCACCGATCTGACGGTCTGGCTCACCGACCCCAGCCGGGCGCCGCACGGCGGCGAGGCGATCACCGACCTGATCGACCGGGTGCGCGGCTGGATGACGGCGATCAGCACCGGGCGGACCCGGGTGGTCGCGGTGACCCACCCGGCGGTGGTCCGGGCGGCGGTGCTGATCGCCCTGGACGCCCCGGCCCGTTCGTTCTGGCGGGTCGATGTCGCCCCGGCCAGCCGCACCGAACTGCACTTCCGCGGCGGCGCCTGGACGTTACGGCTGATGCGTTAACGGCCCTGCCCGACCGGTAGCAGCTCGAATCCCTGGCCGGCGATCGACAGCAGCCAGCCGGCCGCGGTCAGGCTGCGGTACTTCGGCCAGTTCAGCTGGAAACTCACCACCCAGGGCTGGCCGGTGCGGTCGATGACATACCAGCTGAAGGTCAGGTCGCCGGGCAGGTTGCCGCCCTTGGCGCCGATGTAGGGGAATTTCGTGCGGTCCAGCGTGATGCCGGGGACCACCGACAGGATCTCCTTCACCGGCGCGGCCGCGCCGACCGCTGAGTTCTGCAGCGCGACGTGCAGCCGGCAGATGTCCTCGGCGTTGCCGTACCACTCGACGCCGTAGTCCGACGCCGGCGTGCGGTGCCGCAACGGGTCCGGTTCGAACGGGCGCGAATCGGCGTCCTCGAGCATCCGCACCCGCTCCGCGTGCGAGGCCTTTTTCCACTGTGCGCGCACGTCGGGCTGACCCCAGCCGACCGAGAACAGCTGCCGGATCGTCGGAAACGGGGTCATGCTGGCCGGGTCGTGATGGCCCGCCAGCCTCAGCGCCCGCTCCATCGCGCCCGGGCCCAGCCGCGTCATCAGCAGGTCAGTGGTCATGTTGTCGCTCGCCGAGATCATCTGCTGGGCGGCGGTGCGTACCGAGATCTGAGCACCGGCGGGCAGCCGGTCGAGGTTCGGCGACCCCAGCTTGCGGCCCTCTTCGGTGATGGTCAGCGAGTCGTCCCAGCTCATGGTGCCGGCCTTGACCGCGTCGGCAACCGCGAGCAGCACATAGAGTTTGAAGATCGACGCCAGCGGCAGCGACAGGTCGGTGTTGGTGCCGGCCACCCTCTCGCACTGCCCGGTGTCGCGGATCCTGGCGAACTGGTACGAGTACCGCGCACCCGAGGCGCTCAGTTCGGCGTCGATGTCGGACCACTGCCGGATGGCCGGCGGCCGCAACTCCACCTCGAGATCGTCGACCCGGCCCTCGTCGTCGGTGGCCAGCGTGATCCGCTGCTCGACGCCGTAGGACGTCTCGACGTCCAGCGTGGCCCGCCCGGCCCCGATCTCGATGGACTGCACCGTGAACGGCCGGTCCCACCAGATCCGTTCGAGTTCGCCGGTGATCTCCTCGACCTTGTCGGGCGCGGCGAGCGTGGCGACTCCGACATGGCCGATCGGCCAGTCCGAGTTGAGCATGTCCATGGTCTGCCGCGCGCGCAGCCCCTGGGGGGTGTTGATCGGGATCGGAGCGCCGTACGGCGCGTCCACCGCCGACGGTTCGGCAGGGGTGGCGCAGCCCCCGAGCAGCAGGACCGTGGCCGCGAGGGTCAGCCCGATCCGGCTCGCGCGGCGACCACGGAACCGGGATACCGCCGGCCGGTCAGGCCTTGGGGCTGGCAACGTCGAGGACTACCTCGAACTCCAGCAGCGAGGCGCCGGTGGCCACCGGGTTGCGGTGTTCGCCCTTGTGCGCCTCGATCGCCGGTCCGTTCGCCCAAGCCTGGAACGCCTCCTCGGACTCCCACTTGGTCACGACGAAGTAGCGGTTCTCGCCCTTGACGGGACGCAGCAGCTGGAAACCGAGGAATCCCGGCTGGTTGTCGACTGCGTGCGCCCGGTGCTGGAACCGCTTCTCCAGTTCCGGCCCGGCGCCCTCGGGAACCTCGATCGCGTTGATCTTCACCACTGCCATGCGGTTCAGGCTACCGAACGCCGGTCGGCATGATTACGGCATGCGATCGCTGACCGCGCGCGGCGGGACCGGCCGCCCGCTGGTGTTGGTACACGGGCTGATGGGGCGGGGCAGCACCTGGTCGCGTCAGGTGCCGTGGCTGACCCGGTTCGGGGCGGTGTACACCTACGACGCGCCGTGGCATCGCGGTCGCGACGTGGACGAGCCGGGACCGATCGGAACCGGGCGTTTCGTCGCCGAACTCGAGGCGGCGGTGGCCGGGTTGGGGCAGCCCGCGGTGCTGATCGGGCATTCGATGGGTGCGTTGCACTCGTGGTGTCTGGCCGCCGAGCGGCCGGAGCTGGTCAGCGCCCTGGTGGTCGAGGACATGGCGCCGGACTTCCGCGGCCGCACCACCGGCCCGTGGGAGCCGTGGGTGCACGCGCTGCCCGTCGAATTCTCGACGGCGCAGCAGGTTTTCGACGAGTTCGGTCCGGTCGCCGGGCAGTACTTCCTGGAGGCGTTCGATCGCACCCCGACCGGTTGGCGGTTGCACGGCTATCCGCAGACCTGGATCGAGATCGCCGCCGAGTGGGGCAGGCGCGATTACTGGGCCGAGTGGTCGAAGGTGCGCGTCCCGGCGCTGCTGCTGGAGGCCGGCAACAGCGTCACGCCGCCCGGCCAGATGCGCCGTATGGCCGAGATCGGTTATCGCACAACGTATCTGCGTGTCCCGGAGGCGGGGCATCTGATTCACGACGACGCGCCGCAGCGCTACCGGGAGGCGGTCGAGTCGTTTCTATCGACGCTCGCCGACCGCCCCTGAGCAGGGCCAGGCGGGCTGGCGCTCGAACCGGGTGCGGACGGCGTCGAGGTCGTGTGTCACCCGCGGGGTGTCGCGGTCCTCGCCGCAGGCGGAGCCGTAGCGGTTCGGGGGCAGCAGGGTCCAGGCGGCGGTGCGGCGCCGGCCCGACAGCCAGGCGAACAGACCGGCGATCAGCAGCGGGGAGCCGAGCAGGAGGAAGGTCAGCGCGGTCGTCATGGCAGTAATGCTGCGGTTAGAAAATTCCTGCCACCAGTGGCAGGAAAGACATCATTCGATAAGATGCTGCCATGACGATCCGGACCGTTTCGGCGCTCGTGCTCGACGGGCTGTCGATGTTCGAGTTCGGTGTGCTCTGCGAGGTGTTCGGTATCGACCGCAGCGCCGACGGGGTGCCGAAATTCGACTTCAAGGTGTGCGCGCCGGAGCCCGGCCGCCCGCTGCGCACCTCGGTCGGGGCATTGTTGACCCCGCACCACAGCCTCGACGACCTGGTCGGCGCGGACCTGGTGGCGATCCCGGCGCTCGGCAACGGGCCGGACTTCCCGCAGGACGCGCTGCGGGCGGTGCGCCGGGCCGCCGACAACGGCTCGATCATCCTCACCGTCTGCTCGGGGGCGTTTCTGGCCGGCGCGGCGGGACTGCTGGACGGCCGGCCGTGCACCACCCACTGGGTGCACGCCGACGAGTTGGCCCGCCGCTTCCCGACCGCGCGGGTGGACCGCAACGTGCTCTACGTCGACGACGGCAACCTCATCACCAGCGCGGGCACGGCGGCCGGTATCGACGCCTGTCTGCATCTGGTCCGTCGCGAGCTCGGCAGCGAGATCGCCAACCGGATCGCCCGGCGCATGGTGGTGCCGCCGCACCGCGACGGCGGCCAACGCCAGTACATCGACCAGCCGGTCCCGGTCCGCTGTTCGGACCGCTTCGCGCCGCACCTGGACTGGATCCTGGCGAATCTGGACAAGCCGCACACCGTGGCGTCGCTGGCGGCGCGGGCCCACATGTCGGCCCGCACGTTTGCCCGGCGGTTCGTCGAGGAGACCGGCCGCACCCCGATGCAGTGGGTCACCGACCAGCGGGTGCTCTACGCGCGCACCCTGCTCGAGGAGACCGACCTGGACATCGACCGGATCGCCGAGCGGTGCGGGTTCGGGACAGCCACGCTGCTGCGCCACCACTTCCGCCGCATCATCGGGGTGACGCCGTCGGACTACCGGCGCCGGTTCGCCGGCGGCCACCGCCGCAGCGGTGACGCGGCCAGCGCCTGAACACCTACGACCAACACCTAGGTGTAACTCCCAGACAGGTTGTGAACGGCGTGGTGAGCGGAAGTAGGTGAGGACCTCCGGTATCGGTGTGGTTACCAAACACGCACATCCGATTACCGAGAGGTCCTCATGGTCCACGCTAA